>Ga0164294_10000879_pt1 | contig 28415 bp, 25 predicted proteins | sample GEODES005metaG_FD_111479 | JGI IMG/M metagenome (GOLD analysis project Ga0164294, IMG submission 111479) | Oligotrophic lake water microbial communities from Sparkling Lake, Wisconsin, USA - GEODES005 metaG | ecosystem: Environmental > Aquatic > Freshwater > Lake | place: USA: Sparkling Lake...
CCAATTGTGTTTTGAACTGTTTGATACGAGTTATGGATTTGGAGATGTTCAAGATGAATGTGTAGAGTTCACGGACAAGTTTATCTCGGAGATTGAGAGTGCTCCTGTCCTTGAAACGATTGATGAGTTCTGGGCGTGGACAGGGCAACCAACCGAATGGTTCTATGATCGTCAGATCGTTCTTCATCCGTGTTCGCAGAAGAAACCGAGTCGGGCTGAGTATCTCCATATCATGAACCTGCGGGCCAAGACTGCCAAACGTATCCCTCGTCAAATCAGAGGAACACTTAAACGAAGGAAACAGTAAGAGAACAATGCGAGTCAATATTGTATCGTCGCACCGTAACCAAACTGGTCTTGCTCAGGATGTAGATATCTTACAAGGTATCTGGTATGCCTCGGACGAGACCGTCAAGTTTCGCCGCATTCTGCATGCCCAGCCAGAATGCGAGGAAGCCGAAATGAATGTGTTCCTAGAAGTTCTGGCGCCTTCGCTGTTCACTTACGCCGCCAAGAATATCTTGATCCCGAATCCCGAATGGACGTACAAGTCTTGGATTCCATACCTTGCGTCTCTCGATGAAATCTGGTGTAAGACGCACGAGGCTGTAGATCTATTCAAGGATCTTCATCCGAATGTCAAGTATATTGGCTGGACGTCGATTGCCAAGGGTATTCCTGAAAAGAAGAATTTCCACAAGGCGCTGGTGGTCACTGGCAAGAACGTTTTCCGTCATCCCCAGTTGATTGTAGATGCATATGCTCTGGCTGTTACTGCGGATGTGAAACTCCCCGAGCTTCATATTGTATACGATGGCAGCCGCTTGAAGGTCGATGTCCCCGAATCTCTTTCCAAGAAAGTTATCACGTATCCGTCCACTCTGAAACAGGGAGAATACGATGCCCTTGTCCAAGAATGCGGACTGGCAATCTGTTGTTCGGCGGCAGAAGGGTTCGGTCACGCTGTGAATGAGGCCGCATCTACCGGTTCCGTTCTTCTGTTGAACGATATTCGTCCGTTCCGAGAGTTTGGGTATGAGGCAGTATGGGTCAAGGCGGAGAAGGTAGTTCCCCACCCCGAGTGTCTGGGTGATCTTTCCAAGACAACGCCCGAATCGGTGATGGAAGCACTGGAAGAGTATGCTGAGTTGACATTCAAGGATCGCAAATCGATGGGGGCCAAGAATGCGGATGCTTACCTTGCTCGCCAGACAGCATGGACAGCACGTATGCAGGAGTTCCTGAAAGCGTATAAGACTGACGATGTATTTTCCATTGAAAAGGATGCGATTCCCGAAGATGAGCTGCCGGGAGTCACGATTGTCACACCGACCCGTGATCGTCCGAAGTTCATGGAGATTTGTGCAGGGGCAGTCGACTCCCAATGTTACCCGAAAGACAAGATTGAATGGATCGTGATTGACGATGGCAAGGATACATGCGACGAGTTTGTCAAGCATCTTCCCTACGCCCGATACATCCTGGAAATGGCTGGGAAGACGATCGCATGGAAACGGAACCTGGGCGCCAAGCTTGCGAAGTTTCCCATTATTATTCACATGGACGATGACGATATCTACCCCCCTAACAGTATTCTGTTCCGTGTATCTATGATGCTGCGTGCCAAGAAAGAATGTGCGTTCTGCACCACTCTGCCTTCGTACGATATTGCCAATTACACGTCGTTCGTGAACGTTCCACCCATGCGTCTGCCTCAGAGTATGCGGGTATCTGAGGCCACGATGTGTTATACCAAGACATTCTGGGAAGAGAAGGGGTTTCCAGATGAGACTCGGATTGCCGAAGGACATCTATTCATCCAGGGACGGGAATCAAAGTGTATTGAACTGTCCCCCCAGGAAATCATTGTGAGTCTCGTGCACCCCCGAACAACATCCAGCCGTCGTATTCCGCCGGGAATGGAACCCAACGGATGCCACTACGGATTTACGGAAGATCTATTTACGATGCTTTCGACGCTTGGTGAGTTTCTTAAGCAGAACGTTCCAACCTAACTAACCTACATTTTTAGCGGTAAAGCAGCTGCTCTACCTAAAGAATGTTAAACAGGTTGATTGTTTAATACATCGAGCTGCCACCCCGGCGGCGGCGGCCTCCGAGCTTCTTGGACAGCTTCAGCAGGGCCTTGGCGACGCGCTTCGCCTTGGTGGCGCGCTTGCGGCCACCCTCGAGCGTGGCGGGGGCACCCGCAGTGACAAGCTCACCGGCAGCCTGCGTGATCGAGGCCGGGGGAGGGGCGACATCACCGCCACGGCGGCGACGGCCGGCAACGAGCTCCTCACCTCCACGGCGGGCGGAGCGGCGGCGGCGTCCGGCAACGAGCTCCTCACCTCCACGGCGGGAGTGGCGGCGGCGGCGGCCACCAGCGGCAGGGGCACCAGACGCAAAATCAGCGGGGGACAGAGAGCCGGGCATTTGTTTTATACTTCATTGGAGAATATTTTACGCAGAGCAGGTGAGGCAGTCAGGCTGAGGACGAGCCTCCGGTTCCACAGTGAACTTCTGAGCCGAGGCGACAGCTTTGGTTCGCAGGTAATAACATCCAGTCTTGAGTCCCTTTTCCCACGCATACAGGTGCATGCTGGAGAGACGAGAATACGACGGATCGGCAACAAACAGGTTGAGCGACTGCGACTGGCATACGAACGGTGCACGGTCAGCGGACATATTAATGAGTGTCTTCATCGGAATCTCCCACGCCGTGCGATACCGTTCCTGAATATCGGAGGGCACACCCTTTACGCCCAGGATACTTCCATTGTTTGCAATAATTGCCGTTCGCAGCTCGGGGTTCCAGATCCCCAGATCTACTAGTTCAGAAATCAGATACTTGTTGATCACGATGAAATCTCCGGCGAGGACGTGGCGAACATACAAGTTGGACGTGAACGGTTCGAAGCACTCGTTGTTCCCGAGAATCTGAGACGTGGACGCTGTGGGCATCAGGGCAATGGAGAGGGAGTTGCGTAGACCCTTCTGAACCTTCTGGCGCAGACCCTGCCAATCAAGATCGGTAGAAAGGGGATTCACACGCCAGAGATCGCACTGGAGAATACCTTGGGATGCTGGCGAACCCGCAAAGGAAGGATACGATCCCTTGTCCACAGCTAGGTTGTAGGATGTGTGAATCGCAGAATAGTAAATGGTCTCAAAGATCCGACGATTGACGATTGTGGCTTCGGGGGAACTCCATGCGAGCCGCATCTTTGCAAACACATCAGCGAGACCCTGAACACCGATCCCGATGGGGCGGTGGCGGAGATTGGATGCCCGGCATTCGGGGGTGGGGTAGTAATTCCTGTCAATCACAATGTCCAGATTACGTGCCAAGATCGCAGTGTAATGCCCCAGTCCATCATAATCGTAACTCCCATCCACCTCCACGAACTTGGTCAGGGAAATGCTGCCTAGATTGCACACCGCTGTCTCCCCTGCATCCGTATACTCCATGATTTCCGAGCACAGATTACTGGACTTGATGGTCCCCAGATTCTTCTGGTTCGACTTGTAATTTGCCGCATCCTTGTAGCACAAGTAGGGAGTCCCCGTCTGGATCTGAGCGTCCAGGATCATCTGCCACAGCTTTTGGGCGGGGACAGTCTTCCGACCCTTGCCCTCCGCCTCATACTTCCGATAGAGAGCAGTAAACTCCTCACTGTGCACATCCGCCAGACCGGGGCACTCGTTCGGGCACATGAGGGTCCAGTCCTTGTCCTCCTTGACACGGCGCATGAACTCATCCGAAATCCAGAGACCGTAAAAGAGATCACGTGCCCGGTCCTCCTCCGCACCTGTATTCAGCTTGAGACGCAGGAAATCCTCAATATCTGCGTGCCACGGCTCAAGGTAGACGGCAAACGAACCGTTGCGCTTCCCACCCTGATTCACGTAGCGAGCCGTATCATTGAAGACCTTGAGCATGGGAACAATACCCGTAGACGCACCGTTGGTTCCCTGGATCCGAGAATTCTTAGCACGGATCTTGTGGACAGCCAGACCTACACCGCCAGCCCACTTGGAAATCTGGGCACAATCGCCCAGCGTTTCATAAATCCCCTTGATGGAATCATCTTTGATATCCAGGAGAAAACACGAAGAGAGTTGCGTGTGGTTCGTACCCGCATTGAACAGGGTAGGAGTCGCATGAATAAAGTAACCCTTGGACAGAGCATCATACGTCTCTGCGATCCGGCGCATGTTAGGAACATACTGCACAATGCCGTAATGTTCAACCGTGTATTCATCCGTGTGAATTTCAATAGCTACCCGCATCCACATGTGCTGCGGGCGCTCCACCACCTTTCCATCAACTTTCTGAAGATAACTCTTCTCCAGCGTCTTGAATCCAAAATAATCAAAGAGCTCGAAATCACGCTCGTAATGAATCATCTCCTGGATCCCCTGCATACGGGAAACCTCACAGATCTTCTGCGATACAATCCCCTTTGAACACAGAAGCTCCGCACACTCCCGAAATGTTGAGGGAGTATTCTTGTGATGGTTATCAATCGCAATACACGCAGCAAGCTTACCGTAATTCGGGTGCGCACGACCCACCATCATCGCAGCCGTCTCCGCCGCAAACTCATCGAGATCTGCTGTCTGAATCCCGTCGTGGATCTGAGAACAGACCTTCTGTGCTACCAAAACAGGGTTCACATGCTCGAGCCCCCCAGCCAACTTCTGAATACGATGGAGGACCTTGTCAAATGAGACCTCTTCCTTCCGTCCATCACGTTTTACGACGTACATCTTCTTACCTATATCACCCGTCATACTCTTAAACGCCTATAATATTTGTGCGAATATGCATTGACTCGAGCTCCTTGACATAGAGGGACATGGCATACGGCATTCGTAAAATTCCAACTTCACCCTCTCCAGTGCTATCAAGTAGCCCTGTATCCTTCTGGAATATGACTTCATGCTCGTCCGATCGCTTCATGAACGATTCTTCAATGAACCCTGAAACTCCGTGGGCAATGAGAGCATCACGCTCCATTTCTCCGATACGCAGTCCACCTCCGGCCGACCGTCCTTCCAGCGGCTGGTGGGTGAGAAGAGTCTTGGCACCCGTGTCACGGTAATTGATCTTGTCTTCTACCATCAGCTTCGAGCGGATATAGTAAGTGGCTCCCATAAAGATTTCCATCTCCATCATTTCTCCAGTCTGACCGTTGTACATGATCTCCGATCCCCCAGATTCCAATCCGATCTTGCGCAGGAGTTCACGGTATTCTACTCCCTGGTCACGTGCACAGAAGGGTGTGGCATCCACCAGCGTTCCAAGGGCAGTGCCGATCCGTGATGCGGCAGATTCCAGTAACTGACCGGTCGTCATGCGAGATGGCATGGCGTGGGGGTTCAAGATAAGATCTGGGCGCAATCCCCGAGCAGTAAACGGCATATCACACTCCTTCATAATCATTCCAACCGTTCCTTTCTGTCCAGCACGTGAACTGAACTTGTCCCCCAGAATTGGAGTACGGGATTCGGCAACACGGATCTTTACACCGTTCAACGAGATCTTGTTCTTGCCACTACCGTGAGAGACCGTGAACATCTGGATTCCGTCTACACGTCCCCGCTGACCACGCTTCGCCACTTCCGACTTATCCGTCTCTCCAGAAATGACGCCGACGAGGACAGTATCCTCACTCACTTCCGCACCCAACCGAATAATTCCGTTGTCATCAAGTTTCGAATAGTCCTTATCCGCCTTCAATTTCAGTCCCTTCTTTGCCGGGTTGCCGAAATGGGTGTGCAGTCCCTCCATTTCATTCGTCATTTCTTCTACCACGTTATACGAATGGAAATATGTGGTTCCAAACAGGCCACGTTTCATAGCGGATTCATTCAAGATCACGGAATCTTCCTGGTTGTATCCGCCATACATGGAGATTGCGACAATGGCGTTGAATCCGTAAGGCAGGCATCCTCCCCGTCCGAGAATATGGGGATACATCCACGTCTCACAGATCGGCCTCTGAGGGGAGTTCAGGATGAGGGTAATCGTATCAAACCGTTTATTGAAATTCGAGTGGTACCATGACGCACCCTGACGGCTCTGGGCACACGAAAAGGCAACACGAGTCCCGGGGTTATGATCCGCAAATGGTATCACCGACGAGAGGGGCGAAAGCATGAAGATGCCATGGATCTCGGACGGTTCGCTCTTGGAGAACGGAGCCATAGAAATCTTGATGGTGTCAGATTCGTCGGCATCCACGAACTCAAATACATCTGCGAGTTCTTTCCAGGTCTTCTTGGCTAGAACCATATCGGATGTCACGCCTGGACGATAAATTGGACGACACGGACGACCAGCATCGGAATACAGCATCAACTCATTGTCCGTGCGATTCCATGCGACTGAGATTCCAGGGTTCTGGTGACGGTATCCTATGAGATCGTCGTATACTGCCTGTGTCTTTTCCGTGATCGCTCCATACATATCCCCATTCACAAACACTTTTGTCCATGAAGTATTCCACCGGGCGGGATGGATAGTGGATATACGGTGGAAATTGGTATGTCCAGCCAACTTTGCTTTGAGTTCCCCCGTGTTCCCCTGTGTGGACACAAATGCAAGAAGGGCAAGATGTTTCGTCATGCCGACATTGCGGCCGTCAGGGACATCGGAAGGGCAAGTGAACCCGAACGAGCTTCCGTGGAGCCGACGAGCACCCAGAGCCTTCACGGACGGATCCATCTGAAGAATTGAACGACGAAGCATGGAGACCGTTCCCAACCTGGAAAATCGGCTCAAGATCTGTGAGACACCATCGGCACCTCCCCACTTGCCCTTGAACGATTTGGACAATTCGTTGAGGAACGTGTTCATCTTCCAGTAGTATCCGATATTTTCACGCTGGAGCAGAGTTGCAAGATTCTTGCCCGCATACGTTCGTTCCTCGAAGTGGACACGGGTATCCATCGCAAGTGTCATGGCCTTTGAAACCTCTTTGTAGATCCGCCGGAACTCCTGGAAACACAGATCTCCGGAAACATCGAAGCGCTTGAACCGGAAATGATCCCGATCCGACGGTTCACGAATCCCGATGGCATTTTCTACCGCAAGACGCAGGAGGTGTCCCAGGGCATAGGCCTTACGACGATACAGTGCACCCACATCGTCCTCTTCGATGTTGCAGAACAGCATGGCTTGGAGATTGTAGAATACTTCTTCCTGGGTGCGGGTCTTGGTGGCAATGCGTAGAGTATCCATATCCGACTCAACGTCGTGGCTGAGAATAATCTGCATGAAAATATCGTCATAGACTGTGCGGTCCGATTCGGGGATACCGACAAGCATAGTGTCATAAATCTCCTTGTCCGATGTCAGACCCAGTAGATGGAACACGCTCAGGATGGGGACAGGGATCTTGAATCCTGGCAGGGTTACGACAGGCATGCCACGAATACGGGTAGATCCGTAATCTTTGATCTCGTTCTTGGTTCCAGCCCTTGCGGCTATTTCTGCCATAGAGACTTCCCGGCGGACGGGAGGGATCACAAGGTAATGTGACCACGGTCCACGTGCGCCGTCGTCTGAAATCGCACGGAATCCTGCATAATATTCCTTGTCCTCCCCCTTTTCTTCCGTCTTTCCTCCCTTCTGCTCTTCTTCTACCACTGAAACAATCGCCCTCTTTCCAGCGTAAAAGATATTGTTCCCCAGTCGTTCCTGTGACAGAAGAACCCGTTCGCTTCCACCAACAACAAAGTATCCTCCCGTCTCGTGGTAATCTTCGCCTTGGGCATACGATTCCTCAGGCGTCAGGGCAGACAGGTGGCAGAACTTGGATCGGATCATAAGCGGGATGCGGGCGACAGTGACCTTCTCGAACTTGGTCGTCTCTACATCTGCTCCGATCTGGTATTCTACATCAATATCCGCCACACAATCTAGAGAATATGTCTTGTTCTCAGTGCGGCACGTATTTGGCATAATCGCATAGTCCAATTCATCAAGTGGCGGACGGTATCCCATATTCTCGCCAGTCTTACCACCGATGAATACTCGGATCTCCCGAGCGTCGCCAAGAACAAGTCGGATAGGGTTGGATGCTTTCAAGAACAGAGGGATACGCCGTTCCACGAAATCATTGTAAGAATCAATGTGGTGCTGAACAATCGGGTTCAGCGTAGTTGTATAATACGTATTGCACACGTGGCGGCCAGCTTCTACACTCATTATACTCTTGTTAATAAATAGAAGAGAATGTCTACGCTCTCATGCTACGCATCGTATTTCAAGCAAGTATTCACTGGTCCGTTCACGAACTGGCTCAGCCCTCAGTTCGCACCCACCGGGTGTTCGGATACGTTCCGATTTCTCAACGGATTATTCAAAGATCTGTTCGTCATTGGAATCACACTGGGCGTCTTTTCGCTGTTTGCCTATATCTATCTCGTCGAGTTACAACCAATCATATACGTCAAGCGACTCACGAGACTAAACCCCTGTCCGGATTTGTGGGTTTTTGACGGAGAAAACTGTAATCCTTCCTACGAGACCCAATGCAATCCGTTCAATCCAAAGAATTATAAAGGACACGAGTGTGACATCGCCAAGTCATGCGGAACGGGATGGAAAGGACTTTGTAAGTAGACGTATAATAGGGTAATGTTGTCGGAAACGTTCCGACCCGAAACGTTTGGGGATATCATAGGACATACGGAAGCCAAGCAGGTTCTATCCACCTATCTCCGTGCAAATACTCCAGGCAAATGCGTTCTCATCTGCGGAACCCCCGGAATTGGAAAAACGACACTGGCGTTGACAGCGGCTCGGACAATGGAACATGAACCCCTGGAAATCAATGCTTCACGATCCCTGCGATCCCACGACGATGTCACGAACCTCCGTGATTCGTGTATGGCTCCAGTATCGTTTACCTCCTTCGTCAAGTATGGCGATAAACCACGCAAGACGTGTGTGATCCTAGATGAAATCGATGGGAGCGACCCACACGCACAGAGGAAGGTTCTGGAATGGATCCGAGATCCAAAACGAGTTGTTCCGATCATATGCACCTCCAACGAAATCCCAGTCATTTTTAAACGGGCTACCGACAGCGTGATTATTCACAGATGTATGCCATTGAATACGAGAGACCTCTATGAAAACTTACAAAAATACACCCCCACTCCATACCCTGAATTCCAAACCATTGTTAAAGAGTGCCAGCACGATGTGCGGAGATTAATGAACAGGTTTCAATACGGGCAATCCGATATACTGAAACAGGTTCCCGTAACGGGAGACATAATCGCCGATCTTTTTAAGCATCAAGAAACGTTTTACGGAGTACCGCCCACATACTGGGATCTTTGACCCACTGGAACCGCACGAGGTTCTTGGCATTGTCCGAATTGTGGATACGACCCCCGAATTTACGCTGGTCTTCGAAAATCTCACTCTTGTTCACCGTGTTATGTGCATGACCGATGACCAATAGAATATCCTCGGCGGGCAGCATGATCATTTCCAGCGTCCAGTCCCGAGTGAACGTTCCCTCCTCTGCCTTGTTGGCCGTCTCCAGGAAGTAGCGGGTCTCGGCGCACTTTGCACGGAAAAGGTACGTTGCCGCAGTCGCATGGTTATGGCCATACGGTCCCACATCCATCAAGACATTCTCACGAGTGAGGAAGACGGTCATCACCGCACACCCGATAATATCGTGCTGCGGGCTCTTCTGGAGTGCCTCCACCGATACCTTGATTCGTTGCGGCATGTAGTAGTCATCATCGTCCCAGAACGCAATAAACTCAGGACTGAGCTTGAGCGCCTCCTTCAAACAAACGTTGCGAAGAAACCCTACCGGCTTCCTGGTCTTGATATGATGATACGTGACCTTGATTCCCTCCTTCTCCTGGATGGGTGACCAATCCTTCTCAGGATCATCCGAGTTGTCTACGATGACCCAGTGGAGGTTGGGGTACGTCTGACGCTTGAAACACTCTACGGAAAAATCAAGGCAGAATCGGCGATTAAATGTTGGGGTGCACACCACCACTAGGGGATGGTGCTGGTTCACCGCCGGGGGCGCTGGCGCTGGCATCTGCATTTGTAGTAGTTGGGTTCAGTGTTCGTAAATCTGCCCGACAGACTGGGCAACGGGTGCTGATGGCGAACCAAGCCTGAGCACACCGGCGATGCAGGGCGTGATGATTGGTGGATGTGACTCCATCGCCCAACGCAGGTCCAGGACACAGAGTATGAACGGCCGCTTCCGCCGTAATTCCCTCCTGGCAAATACAGCACTGATCCTGCTCTGCTACATCTGGAGGATTTTCGTAATTCCGAGTCCCCGCTGCAAACTGTTCGGGGGTCAGTCCCACGACCACATTCTCCCAGAACTGAGGATTGCCCTGGCCCTGTCCAAGTCCCACCGTCGCATTGCGACCAAAAAGTAGCTGAACAAGGTTGAGCGGGATATCAAAGTTATGTGATAGCGGAGTGAGGGGGGCAGGAGTAGGAGGAGAACGAAGTTGATTGAGAAGAGTGAGCATCTGCGCCTCGTTTGCCAGAAACTGGCGAGTGAGCTGGTAAGGCACGATCGAATGCCGACGGTAAAAAGATGCCCGGGCATAGGCTATATCTGCGAGAATTTCTAGAATAGGATTCATTTGTATGATGAATCAATCTCCTTCTAAATGTTTCTTTCGTTTACTTCTTGAACATTGAGGTCAGGGTCCGCTGTCCCTTCTTTTCCTGAAGAGATTCCTGCATATAATCCGCCTTGAGAAACAGCAGAGAGTCCAGCTGCTTCTCCTTGTATTTCAGAACACCCAGCGTCGCCTCTTCGTGCTCGGTGCCGTCCGCAATGAACCCGTCATACATGGACTTGTAAGAAGGGCGAGGCTCACGGTATCCTGGAAGGCTCTCGATGCAGAGAGCAAACAGTTGGGCTACAGGGTTCTGGATCTGGTTCGTGATATAGAACGTGGCATCCAGCTTCAGTTTGTTGGTTTGGACGTAGGCGATATCCTCAATCTTATCCGCCTGGAGTTTCTTGGTGCTTTGGATGTGGACATACCGCACCCGTTCACCCACGGCCGGTGCATTCCCAGCATCCCGAGCTGTCATGCGATCTGCCAGAATACGGTGGGCGGGAATGGTCGCATGACCCGCATACCCTTCCTTCATCGCCTTGTAATCGTCCCGCAACTGTTTGGTGATCGCAAACTTCTCAATGGGCAGTTCATTCTTCATCACCTTCACCAGCATGGTCTTGACAAACTCTGCGGCCTTCTTGACATTCCGTTCCTCCAAGATGATATCCAGGGCACCGCCGTATACATCCTTGACAATAGGCGCATTGTCCCGCCGCTTGAGAACAATCCCCATGGATGCCCGCTTACACTTGGTCGGGCTCGGATCCTCCTCATACTTCATCCCGACATACCGCTTGCGACAGAATAGAATGAACGGGTAGAACGTCTTCTCATAGCCGATCACGAATGCCTTGTGTGGACACAGGGACGTGATCTTCTTCGCTGCCTCCTGCCCCGCCTTGATTGCGCCCGGCAGATCCTTGCCTGGAAACTTCACGAAGATCGAATCCGTGTCGCCATACACTACATCTGCCCCATCTGCCTCGACGGTCGACTTGGCGAAGAGGAGGGAACGTCTCCCCACCGCCGTCGTGCACGCAGCAATACACATCTTGCGGATCGGCGAAGTCCTTGACCCCAGCTGACCGTAGATGGAGTTGGCAACAACCTTGTAGGCTGCTTGAAGACCGTTATACACCGATCGCTGGGCATCATCCAGTTTCGGATCTTCCATCTTCTTTCTTGCCTCCTTTCGCTTTGCCAACATGATCTGGAGTGCCGTAGGAATCAAGCCGAGCGATAGCGGCTGATCGGCAGTGGGCTGGATGTAGGTGCATACGCATTTCTTGCCATCTTCGACATACGACACTTCCCGGATATTGTCCAGCGTCTTCGTTTTCTCAGCCGTCATGCCTTCACACAACTCTGGAAGCAGCTTTCCCGCCTCGTTATAGATCTTCTTGGACACTAGCGTATCAGGCGAGAGGTTCTCACCGATCATGGAGGACGGATACAGGCTGTTGAAATCCAGGACCGCAATGGGCGTGTCGAGATACATCCCGATCTTGGGAGCAATCACGATCGCACCCTCATACCCAATTCCCTCGCCATCCATCGCCTCCTGTGTGAGAAGGATCTGATTGCGTTTCGAAGCCTCGTAAGCCACCCGGGAGAAGATCTTGATTCCTTGACCACGGAGGAAGAGGAACTGGAGCGGAACGAAGCAGACATCCGCCATACCCCGAGAATTCGTGAGGGTATCGAGCTTTGCCATCAGGGTCAATACCAGGTCGCAATCCTGGATACAATATTTGGCAACGGTTGCCCGATCCTTAGGTGTTCCTCGGTGCATGCGGAAGATATCCTGGGGTGTGATATCGTCCTTGGTGAACGACCACTCCACCATCTTCTTCTCATCGTCGGTGAGATCCGCAAACAGATCCTTCTCCTTTTCATCCAGAACGATCGTGTTGTGTGTGAGAGACCGCACCAGGAACTTGCGGCCGTCCTGGTACGGATTGATCGTGTTGCCCACCAGATCGAAGCACACATAGTTTCCCACAAACAGTCCACGAGTCGTCTTGGTATGAACAGTATTCCCCTCGAACTTCAAGACCTTGTCCCGCAGGAACGTGGATGCGACATTATCGAGTTTGTAGGAGTCCAAGATATGTTCACGCCGCATCGACAGCAGAAGATCGATCGTAAGACGACCCGGAGTCTTCAGATACTCGACCTCATACTTTCCTGAGGCCAGATCAAACGTCTTCTTTTGGAGAATATCTCCCCAGATCTGACCCCTGGCAAGATTGAGCTTCATCCCGCAGATCTTGGCCCGAGTGGCTAGGAACTTGTCGTCAAAGCCGTAGGTGTTGTATCCACAAATGATATCGGGGTTCTCCTCCTGGACATACTCCATAAACCCCTCAATCATATCTGCCTCGGTCCGATACCCCCTGAACTCCACCGAAGGATCCTCGGACTTATCCACCGACGGCCACACAAACACCTTGCGAGCAATGGACTTGGTCATACCGTTAGACCACCGAGTCGTAATCCCGATCTGGATCACCGGATCCTTGTCGGGGACTGGAAAGTTGCCGCTCTCGGACATGCACTCAATATCGTAGGCCGACACCTTCAGCGGAGTGTCTGCGCTCGCCTTACTGCGGATGTTTACGAGATCTACATACCACGACTTCTCCAGCCCCTTGATTTTCTGGCCAGGGATGAATGCGACGGGAGAAGCAGGCAGGATCTCATGGTCGTGGTAGAAGCGGAGAAGCGGAGGGAGGTTGGATTCGTAGACGGTGTAGATAAATGTATACTTTGAGTCCTTGCACTCGCAAGTGTCTTTTGGTTTCCCACACTCATTGCATTCGCATGCGTCCTTGGCATACTTGGTGACTGCCTTGAAATCCTTCATAGAATTGACCTCCACCTTCTGGACATTGGTCGTCTTGAACTCATTGAACCCCGCAAACACATCATACTTCTCCATCGTGGTCACCTTAATATTTGTGATTCCGTGAGTCTCGCTTGCGAAATCATAGTCTCCACCCACATAGAAATACGGCTTGTATCCCCGAACTCTGATCATTGCCGCCTCGCCTTCATCTGTGCGGCCGTAGATATCAATGACATACTTCCCGAATTCGTCGTGATCGATCCAATCGCAGGGGCAAAGGATAGACATCTTGTAATCTTAATGCTCAGAGAAGGAACCACGTAAAGTTTATTCGTTTTAGATAATAAGCAAAGCATGACGTCCCAGGAACCACAGACCAACAACCCCCAGCAATGGTTCTATGCCCCGACTCGTCAGAGGAACGATACGGTGCAGCAGGATTACAATGCCCGTGACAACAAGAGCCAGCAAGATTACTACCTCACCACTGCCCGCCCCGCAGACTCTTGCCAGAACTTTGACCCCGTCGCCGACTTTGCGTCTTCGTTCGTGACGATGAATTACACGGGCAACTTTGGCAATACGGCAGGTGGGGGGTGCGACGTGGATCTATATTCCCGTCTAGCGCTGGGAGATCCCGGGACGCAGCGTCTCAAGGGACACCAGCAGACGTTCGCTCGCCCGTGGGCTACGACTCCCAATATGGGGGGCGGCCCCTCGGCTGCGAACAAGGATGTTGAGAGCCGTCTGATCCAGAGTGCCCCGATCCGAACACGTAAGGAGTGTTCTACGGTCTCCGACAAGTTCTTCCCTCAGCAGTTTGACCCGCTTCTCCAGAGTGTTCGTGAGGACATGAAGGAGGCGAGCGGGTTTGTCCAGACATGGTCTCGTGGCGGCGACCCCACGCGTCTCATTCGTAATAAAGCTGTCTCGGAGTAATCTAATAAATAAATGAGAGTTGTGTTCTTCGCACAACATATGCCAGACCCCTGTGGGGCATTTTTTCACGACATTGTATTTGCCAAAGAGCTACAACGTCGTGGTCATACAGTAAGTTTTGTGATTACATACAACCGATGGGCAGCCGAAAAGCAGGGAGTTTACCGTGGTATTCAGTGGAAGCATTTCAGCATTTCGGAGCGTGAATTGAACGGTGCCAATATTTGGTGCTCTCCTCACTTCCCGTTTCTAAATACCGTCAGGAAGCTCAATGAGCGGTTCCAGAAACCCATTCTTATCACCATGCATTTTGGCGAGGATAAAGACAGCATTATGAACGAATATCCCCGTCTTGGAAAATGGGCTGAAATACTATGGATTATTTCAGACCATATCACGAACTATGTTATGAGCACGGTAAAGCTCTCCTCAACCATCAAATTGTGTGAGAGTGTGCGTCCCCTCATGATCGAGAACGAAGTGAAGTTTCAGGAGCGTGGAACTCCTCCACCAGGAGACTGTATCACCCTCGTAAACGCCAATCTTCTAAAAGGTCTTCCGGTGTTCTGCGATCTTGCGCTGCGATTTCCCGAGAAGAAGTTCTTGGGTGTCCGACCCTACTACAACCTGATCAACGTCCCTGAACACGTTCCAAACATCGAATGGATCAATGTGCAAGATGATATACGCACAGTTCTTCAGAGGACTCGTGTTATGCTGGTTCCGTCCCAGTATGAGAGCTGGGGGCGTGTTGCGTTTGAAGCCATGTACAATGGCATCCCGGTTATTCACACGAAACCGTATGATCGGAATGATTCAAGGGCTCGTAAATCTGGATCCTCAGAGGGAATGCAGGAGTGGATCCAGGGAACTCAGCAGGCGTGCGCATACGACAAGTTTGACGAATGGGTTGCGGCTATTCAAGCACTTGATAACCCCGAGACGTATACTGAGTACTCAAAGAAAGCCTATGACCGAACATATGAGATGGATATATTCAACGATTTCACAAAGGTTGAGAAGAAACTAGTTGATTATGCGAACATGTATCCCGCCCCAGTCACAACTACGGCAGCGGCTGCTCCTCTGGTAACGCAGCCAATTTTGCAGCTCCGGGCGCCTGCGGGTAATGCGATGCCTTTCCGCGGAGGTCGTTTCTCGCTGAGGCGCTAAGCATATCCGCCATAATCCGCCCCTGGGTAATCCGCTCCTTCGTCTCGGCGTCGTGCCCGTCGTTCACGACCGGGGTAGGAGGAATATACTTGGTTCCCGAGATGGCAGGGGCAACCGCCAGTTCCACGAGTGCAGAGATCACATCTCCCTTCTCTTTGATAAGCATCGCCTCAGCAGCCTCCCGAGTCGCTCCAGAATAGTCCATAACCGTCTGAACCTTCTCTGGGGTAGTCATATTTTATGTATACTACATAAAGCACGAAAATGAAATTCATCGAGAACCTCTGCCCCCCGGCTCTCCTGTATGCTCTCTTCCTGGCCATCCAACTTGGGTTTGATGTGGCCGATTTTGCGTGGATTACGGCCGGCACCAAGGTTCTGTTTGGCGGCGCCACCGTCTTTATCCTGGACCTCCTCTGCCGCCTCGATCTTGGAATCGTTGCGTGGTTCATCATGGCCGGTCCGTTCATCATTACTGCTCTGGCAACATCCGTTGCGATGGGACTCCAGATTGACCGTATGACCTTCACGCAGCCGTTCTAATTTACACAATAGCATACTAAGTTATCAAATGCAGAGTGTAGTAGAGCGGGTAGGGACCTATATTATCTACGGCCTTGTAGGAGTCTATGCGGCGGTAGAGCGGTGCTGTGCCCGCCGGGCGCCGGTGTATGAGACGATGACGTGGCAGGCGACGAATCTAGATACGGGAGTTTCGGAGTATGCCGACGAGTATCATGAGCTTCGCCGTGTGGGCGCAGATGTTATCCTACACCATATTCGGAAGACTCATGGACTACATCAGAGCCATAAGACGGTGATTGAGTGGACCAACGAGGCGGGTCAGGGATACTTGCTTCCCGATGTCTTTGAGTCTGTAACGGCACCCTGGTTCTTTGTTGGCTACATCGGTGAGGACGGTAAGGCGCTAGACTGCACGGACAGGGTAGACCACCTTGTGGTTGAGGGAAACCGTGTGACCATTCCGATTCTTCGTTTGGTGGTAGACTGTCCAGCAGAGAAGTGGGTGTATATCAACCCCAAGACGTTTGACCAGCTGGAATTTCCGTCCGAGGGTATTCTAATTGGCGATGTCGTTCCGGCACCCCCAGCCGTCTCCTCTACGAAAGATGATTGATCATGATCATGCGGCCGTCGTGTGGAAATACATTGATCTCGACAAGAAAGTGAACCCTGCTCCGTTCATAGAACACATGTCTCTATACTCCAACCTGTTTATTCAGCCAGTAGGGCACGTTCTCTTTTGGGGATGTTACTTCTTCTTCCCAGTTCTATTTGAGTATCTCGGTGGGACGGTCGACATGTCCACCTTCTCTATCCTTTTTTACGCTGCATCGTCTCTCCAAGTTCTCTGGAGCGCATTCTCGTGCTGGAGCGAGGTGGTAGAACACTACCATCTCGGCACAACCCTCTACACGTGGAAAATCCTGACCCATGGTCTTGGTCTTCCACTCATCAAAATTAATTCAGCCGATCGCAACCATCAGTATTTCAAGTATGCGGCAGCCATCTCACTGCTTCAGAACCTCGGTTAGATTGCCACCGAACATTCCCTGGAAACTCTTGACGAGTTCTGCTCCCTGCTGGACCTGAGGTCCCAGGGAAGAGAGCGTCTCCACAAGCTGTTTCTGAGTATCCATGAGTTCCTTCGTATCGTCACGCATCTGCAAAACCTGTTCGGGGTTCAGTTTCTGGAAGGCGTGCAGAACCGTGGTTCCCGCATCCAGGTGAGAGTCCTCGATCTTCGCCGATTTGGAATCGGTGTGAGGTTCCGGGTCCTTCTTTTCCTGCTTCTCCTTGTCCTTCTTGTCGCTCTTCTTCTCGTCGCTCTCCGTAGGGTTCTCGTAGTTCTCCTTGAGAGCCTGACCTGAAATCAGAACTACACCCGCAATCGTGGCGATTCCAAGCGTTACGGCAGCCGTCAGGGGCATGCGGACGCCGTATCCCACTACGGCGGTAATCAGCACAAGCCAGACAGCGAGGTATCCTAGCTGGCGCTGGACAAGGAACACGATGGTCACCAGCAAAAGTAGAGAAGCGACAGCAGTATCCACGTTTGCCTTCATTGATTCTAGGGTAGAATTTAAACAACCGTTACGGGACTTCCAACCGCAACGGTATCGGCCGTTCCGGCAATGCCCGAGCCGTTAAATGTGTATCCCGCCCGAGGCTGCTGGAGAGCAAGAGTGCCTCCCCGGTGACGACGACGACGACCCGCCGTCTTTCCCTTTCCACGGCGGCGACGACCACCCGTCATATTGTTTCGCCACGACCCTGGAGATTGGCGCCGCAATCGCTGCCTGCCTGATTATTCCAGAGTGCGCTTCCAGCATTCGGGCGGCCAGGATCGGACAGAATCGATCCGCCGAATCCGTATCCGCCCCCACGCTTGACCGAACGACTACGACGGCGACCAGCCTTTTTTGTATGTTTACGACCACGAGCCATTTGTATTGGACAGAGACTAGATTCTAGATTCTCGGTGTCCATGTCCCGTCTTCATTCTGGACGCACTCCAGTGTGAACACGGATCCTAGACTGCGAAGATGTTTGGATAGCGCCAATGTCTGTACACGCAAATATCCTACATCCGCAACTTTATACACGTCAGGAATATCCGTAGAAACGATCTCATACTTGTCGTGGTTTTGGATCTCTGGCTTGGTTTCCATAAAGATCCCCTTTTCGCCATGAGCATCCGTATAATGCTCGTATCCACGAATATCGGTCGCATTGTCTCGGTGTTCTACCTTCCTGGTCTCAAACGCAGGGCACGGAGTATACGCCGCCATCGCCAACTTCAAGAACTCGTTCCTCTGTGCAAACGACTTTGTCTTGAACATAGGGGTTCCATTCCACATCCACATATCTGCGATATACATATGTGTGGAGGTGTATTCGACTCGCAAGATTGTATCTTCAAAACACCGTTCATCCCAAACCATCCTGAAAATCTGGGGAGTCGCATCGGGTTTCCGGGGGACCCAGTAGGCTACCGGTGTTGACGATTCGTCACGGGTGAGACACAACCATCCTGGCATTCCGCTAGTCTGTGGAGATTTGCAGGTGAATGCCCCAACCGGTCCTTGACCTTGACGGGTCATGCGAAGTCCCGAATCCCATCCGTAGAGTGTTTTGAGTCTATTCATATATACTATCAATCATCTACCATCAAAATCACTTCGCCGGGGCGCCGCCCGATGCTCCCGACCACCCTACCTTGTCCATTTCACGGGTATCGATGGGAGGAGGGAGTTCAGGCATTGGCTGGGCAGCAGGGGGAGGCATTCCAATAAAGGTGGGCACCGTAGCAGTTTGGCTATGCCCCTGAGTCGGCGGCTCTACCCTCGGGGGAAGGACAATCTGAGGCTGGGGCTGGGGAGGGGCGGGCGGAACTTGAAGTTCAGGAATGAGGGCGGGGAGAGGGGTGCGGTCGACATACACGATCTTTGGCTTGGGCGCCTGGATCGTCCTGGAAATCCAGAATACTCCAATATGAAGAACTACAATGACCATGATCGTTGCAAAGGCAAGGTAGACAATATCCGAGATTTCCATGTTATTTTATGGAAAGTTTTGTAAGACCTAAAATTAAACACAAGCATGTCTGACCCTGTACCCGAATCCGTTGCCAGTGCCATTGACGTAGCGAAGACTGCAGTCATCGACTTTGCTAACAAGTCTGAGCTCGTGAAGTTTGTCATTCAGAAGATTGCGGAGGTAGAGATCCTCGCCGATCGTTCCGATGAGGATAAGGCGAAGTTCATTGTAGAGGAGGTCAAGAAGGCCATTCGTGAGTCCCCCCTGTCCGAGGAGCAGAAGACCCAGCTTGTTACATGGTGCGACGTTGCGCTTCCCTACGTCATTGAGGCCGTCAAGATCGTGAAGGCCGAGGTCGGGAAGGTTGCGAACGTGGCCCTGGCCGAGGTGAAGAAGTGCTGCCCTTCGTGGTTTTCGAAGAAGGCTGCTGCCCCGCCGGCGTAAACAGATCATCGTTCTCCGTGAACGATCCGTCTTGCCATACCGATACCCTCACTGTTTCAGAATAGTCAATCCTGTCCAGAACATTCGGATACGGATGCGTTTCAATTTTTACCATCCCGTCCTTCTGCGGCTGGAATGTTCGGCACGTCTTTTCGTGTGGATTCAGACACTGGAGTCCACACCAAAGGAACGTCGTTTTATAAGTTTTCTGGGGAACTGGGCGGGATTCCCATACCTTGGAGAGAGTATACATTGTATTCCTATTCACGATAGGTCTAAATATACATCAGGCCCATCGTGACAGCAAAGAAGACGGCGGCGTGGACAAGCAGACCAATGCCAGTCGGGACACCGTTCTCGAAGACCCGGGGACCGCTTATCGAGCGAGACAGACCGTCCACGACCCGGAACGTGATCGGATTGGCCAGGATGTAGAACAGGAGTCCCTGGAACGCCGAGATCTGGAGTTTCTGCATATCGGTAGGGGCGGGCATCTTTATATTATTCTCTAGCTTGGAAAGTATTGCGAGTGGCTTGTATTGTTTCTAGGAGCTGGGGGATCTTGTGGAGCACTGCACTGATTTCCAGCTCATTGCGTTTGGCAGGTTCACGGGCATCCAGGGTTTCCGTGACAAAGACAACTGCCGTCAAAAGAAGGGACTGGCGAGGCTTAGACATCTTGGGTTCCCATCGTAGGCAGTAGAGTTTGTACAGGGATTCAATATACGTATTGGAATGAGCATTCAAGACATCCCAGAACATCCAGACCAGAGCTTTGGAAAACTTGGAATTCACGTAAGGATTGCGGCGTTCCGCACAGAGAAGAGGCTGTTTCGTCCGTTTCTTCTGTTCACGGGCATACGACAGTATCCATGACATCCAATATAGGGCCCGCAGGGTATCCCGAGTTTGAATAGAAAAACAGAACTCGTTGAACGGAATCTTGAGTTCGTACGGGTCGTCGGCCTTGACGAATGGCAAGCATGCAGCCTGTGATGTTGCCCGTAGATTCTCACGAACAGTTTCTGGCTGGAAATCGTGAAGGGGTTTGATCGTCGGAAGTGCAATCGGTTTCTGTTTTCGGGCGATTGCCAACGCCACAGCCGTTTCACATACGAGTGCTCTAGCCTCTTCGTGATTGCGGATATCTGTCATCGTATGAATACTGAACCGTTCTTCAATAGAGGCAAACCGTTCATACTGCGATGTGAGGTAGGTGAACATATTGGGACAGCGGTGGACATAGAGAGATCCGGCCTCGAACAGGGTATTCCACAAAGAATGAACAAGTCCTGAACACAGGAGTTCCAGTGTCCAGTAACACGCATAATCGGCATGACCCAATTGAATGCTCTGAAGCAGGGATTTATGGGCAAGAGTGCGTGCGTGCCCAGAAAATGTGAACGTTTGGAAATCTGCAACTGTTCGGGTATCTGTGATCCTACTCATTATTGATGGGCTTACAGTTTAGAACGTGTAATATACCGAGTTCGCACCCGAGTAAATGAGAGTCAGACCGTTTCCTGCTTGGAGGTAGATGTTTGATATTGGTGACACGTTCAGAAATCCTCCTGCGCACGACAGCGTATAATTCACTGTAGAGTTGTTCTTGATGACCCAGTAACTTCCTTGGATAGGAGTTGTTCCTGGAAGAGTAATTGTCACAGTTGTAGATGTCCCGAGAAGATTGAAGTAGGTGGAGTAGTTTGCCGTCGAGATAGCAAAAGCATCTGTCGTCACAAGAGATACATTGATGGTGTTGATAATGTTGGATGTTGTGCGGATCTGACCCGATACATCTAGGGCATATGCTCCGGGGACACATCCGATTCCGACGTAATTGTATGAGGTATCTGCTTGAATAGTGGGAGCCACAGAAGTGGAGTAGACCAGGAATGTATTTGGCTGAGTAGCACCTGAAGACGTGGGGTTCGGATTGCTTCCGATGAACGTGCAGTTTGAAAAGGTATTTGCGTGTCCAGCCTGGTATCCTAGGGCATTTACGTATTGTGCAGTATTTCCCGAGAGAGAGTTGGATCCCAGTCCGATAACTGTAGAGTTTATCTTTATGGTGGTCGTAGTCATACTAACTGTAATCACCGATTGGGAACTCAGACTGACAACATTCGCTGTTCCCGAAACATCTAGTGCGTATGGTCCCGGAACCTTTCCAATCCCAACGTAATTGTTTGAGGTATCTGCTTGCAGTGTGGGAGCAACAGAAGTGGAGTAGACCAAGAATGTATTGGCTTGAGTAATCCCCAATCTGGCGGAACTCGGGTTGGTTCCGATGAATGTGCAGTTTGAAAAGGTATTTCCGAATCCAGCATTGTATCCTAGTGCATTTACGTATGGTGCAGTATTTCCTGAGAGAGACTGGTATCCTAGGGCAACCACGTCTCCAAACAGCAGTGTAGCCGCACATAGGGTGTTTACGTTGACGGTCGCTGCGTTCACGGTCGCTGCCGATAAGGTCGTGTTGGACAGGGTTATCCCCCCGATCAGATTGCTTGTTCCCATGTTGGTGGCTATGATGTTGGAAACACGTAGAATACCTTGGACATCAAGCTTGTATGGATTATCCGCTATTCCTCCAATTCCTACAGTGGAGTTATATATAAAGATTGGGCCGATTGTACTGGCGGCCCCTGCAGGAGTGAAGAACCCACTACCTGCTGCGATTGTTCCACATACGTCAAGGGCATACTGTTCCCGAGGAACCCGACCGATTCCAAGTAGTCTGGCAGATACATCTCCCTGGAGGAACGGCAGTGTAGCACTGGTAGAATATACAATAAACGCATTGCTTACAGCAGGAGAATACCCTGGATTGCTTCCAAGGAATACCATATTATTCGTTGTTCCACCCGACCCGGCTCCGGTTCCAAAAGCTACTACGTTTGATCCAGTGTTTCCAGAGAGAACTCCGCTTCCAAGTCCAACTTGTTGACTCGCCGATACAAAGACCGCCGAAATCGAATTGAACGATACGATTCCAGACAGGTCGTATCCAGATAGATTCACACGTTGAGTTGCCGGGTAAATTGACCACGTAGCGCCCGCACCCGCCCCTGGAACCTCCCATTCTATATATGAGCCAGTATAGGTAGGAACTGTTCCATTTCCCGGAGTAGTTGATGGAGACCATATAACGCCATTGAGCCTGCCAAGAGAGACATTGGATGCCTGGATACTTCCAGATACGTCCAGTGCAAACGCCCCTGGAGCTTTGCCAAGACCTACACGGTTAAAACTCAAATCGCCCTGGATCAATGGAAGGGTGGACAGGGAGTACACTACAAACTGATGATCTGCTGCCACCGAATACCCCGGGTTGCTACCTACGAAGATAGAGTTGGAACGGGTATTGTTGGATCCAGCATACTGGCCAATGTAAATACAGTTATTCGCTCCACCAGACACACCGGCATTGAAACCAATACCGATCGTATAGGTTCCACTGTTGTCCACGAGAGACCTGAACCCTACCGCAACGTTGCTTGCCCCCGATAGATTCCATCCAGCCCAGTCACCTATACTAATATTGTTATCTCCAGTATTGTTCGATCCAGCGTTCGAACCAATCGCTACGAGATTTACACCTTTGTTTCCCACTCCAGCGTTCGCTCCTATAGCATTCAAGCTGTCCCTGGTATTTCCTGCCCCAGCGTTGCACCCAAACGCATTGACGAATGACCCTGAATTATTTGCGGCAGCGTTGAATCCGAACGCATTCACCGACGACCCCGTGTTATTCAGTCCGGCGCTGGGTCCCATGAAGTTCACAATCGACCCCGAGTTATTAAAGCCTGTTCGATTCCCGAATAAGTTTACATTGGACGACGTTCCAGTTTGGTTGTTGGATATTCCAACAATAAATCGTAAAGGACTACTTTGTATGGTTACGGAAACGCTGTTGATGGCGATAAGTCCTGCGACACTCGACAAGGTTACTGTCCCAATAGTCGCCGTCGGAGCAGTCAAATTTCCGGCTACTGTGACAGCATCCGATAGCGTAGTGGTTCCTGATACGAAGAATGATACTGCTGATAAAGTGGTTATGGTGGTAGCAGACAGAGTGCTGAGTCCAGATACGCCAAGATTATTCCGAATTGTGCTAGAGGACACTGTGAGGAGCCCACTGATAGTCGTATCATTCGAGACGTTGAGTGATGAAATAGTTGTGGTCACATTTCCAGCGGAGATAGATATTCCACCAACTGTGAAATTGTTCTGAACTGTAGTAGCGGAGACCGTGAGGAGTCCGCTAATATTAGCATCATTCAACACGGTGAGGGATGAAATTGTCGTTGACCCACCCGAGATAGTTCCAGATACCACTAGGTTGTTTTGAACCGTAGCAGCGGAGACTGTGAGGAGTCCGCTGATAGTGACAGCATTGAATACGTTCAGGGATGAAACCGTTGTGGTCGCCGCCGCTGCTGAGATATTTCCAAAGACCGTGAAGTTATTCTGAACGGTGGCAGTGGATACAGTCAGAAGTCCGCTGATGGTCGCAGAGTTTGAGACATTCAGGGATGAAATCGTTGTAATCGCAGTCACCGTGAGATTATTCTGAATTGTCGCTGCAGAGACTGTGAGGAGTCCGCTGATAGTGGTAGTATTTGATACGTTCAAGGACGATAAGGTGGCGACCGAGTTCCCTGCCGATAATGTAGTGCCACCGACCGTAAAGTTATTCTGGATGGTGGCAGCGGATACGGTGAGGAGTCCGCTGATAGTCGTATCATTCAAGACGTTGAGAGACGAAATAGTTGTCACCGCAGCAGCAGCCGATATGGATATCCCCCCTAGCGTGAGATTGGTCTGAATTGTCACAGCGGATACGGTGAGTAGTCCACTGATTGTCGCAGCATTTGAGACGTTGAGGGATGAAATGGTCGTCACCGCAGCTCCAGCCGAGATATTTCCACCCACAGTCAAGAGGTTTGAAACTGTCGCCGCAGATAAGGTAGCCAGTCCACTGATAGTGACAGCGTTCCAGACGTTCAGCGATGAGATTGTCGTTGTTCCTCCCGAGATGGTTCCAGATACCACGAGATTGTTCTGCACAGTCGCAGCAGATAGGGTTGTAAGTCCGCTGATCGTGACACCTCCAGATACAGATACGCTAGATAGAGCTGCCAGACCACTCACCGTAACCCCGTTACTCATCGTGACAGCGCCCGATAGAGTTGACACTCCAATTACCGTGATTGATCCTGTCGTCATGGCATTCGTGATGGTAGCGGATGATACAGTTGCTGTCGCCGATCCTGCAGACAGAGTTGCCCCTTGAACTGTTAGTGTTCCCTGTGCAGTAAGTACACCACTCACATTGAATGTTCCAGAAACAAACCCGGTTCCCGAGACGTTCAGGGCGTAGGCTCCTGGTGTAACACCAACTCCCAGAGCAGAGTTTGATAAGATAGTGCCTCCCAATGTATTTGATGACGTTCCAAGATTGCTAATTGTCCCGTTAGACAGTGCTACTCCACCGATCGAGTTCGATACACCCCCAGGAGTAGAAATCGCCCCTGTTGCGAAAATGGTCGTCTGTCCATTGCTGAGTAGCGAATTGGATATTAGCCATCCACCGATAGAGTTCGAGGATGCCCCAGCATTGATGATGGTCCCGTTAGACAGTGCCACTCCGCCAATTGAGTTCGATACACCCCCAGGAGTAGAAATCGCCCCTGTTGCAATAATGGTCGTCTGTCCATTAGAGAGCACTGAATTGGATAGCGTCCACCCCCCAATCGTATTGGATGTTCCGGTCGCATTCGAGATAGTTCCGTTACTTAGCAGAACGCTCGCAATCGTATACGAGTTGCACCCAAAATTGCCCGAGATGTTTCCTCCTACGTTCAGGTTGTTTGTGACCGTTGTTGCTGACATCGTTGTGATGCCAGTTGCCGACGCAAATGTCAACGCAGCATTTCCAGCTGCAGAGGCACCCCCATTATAGAGAATCTGGCCAGACGATCCACCGGCAGGACCCTGAGGACCCGTTGCGCCCTGGGTTCCCGTACCTCCAAGACCAGTGACCCAGTACATAGTCTTTCCGTCTGGAGCTAGGGAGATAAACTGTCCTACACCTCCAGGACCAGTTGGAAATACCTGTCCATTGATCTGGTTTACATTCGACAGTGAATTGTTGGCCATGTTCACGTTCGTAACAGCAGGGGTGGTGCCGAGAGTCAAGGAACCACCCCCGATATTCTGTAAGTTTTTCGTGATCCTACTCATTCCGTCTTACCTCTTACTTAGAAAAGTAGACAAGATATTGATACTCGTAACCCACTGGCGTCATGTCCACCATCTCGTGACGAGTAAACCCAGATGATTTCACAATATCCAGCATCGCAGGGATCGTTGGCATCGTCAGCTGATGAATATTCTCACGGTACGAACGCTTTGGCTTGTCAAATTCAAAGACCTCTTCGAACCGAGCTTTGTCCGTATCAGGATCCTTGACAAACCTGCTCTTGTACTTGAACTTGTCAAAGAATACATCGGAATCAATTACCCGCTCCGTGCTGTATTTCTGGACGGAGAACGGTCCGAAGGGTGAAGCCGCATCTAGAATCGGGTCAAACTTATTGGGGTCTACCAGATGAATCACGAAAATACCACCTGGACGCAGCCACGAGTAAATGTTGTCGAGGACCATCTTGGCGTTCTGGAACTGGTAGATGGAGAAATAGAGCATCATCGCATGCGAAAAGGATTTCGGCGCAAACGTTTCTGCCCGAGCCACATCCCCCTTGTAAAACCGGGCGCTCTTACACTTCTCTCGTGCCTTCTTCAACATGGACTCTGAACTGTCTAGACCTACAATATCAATGCCTTCACGGCACAACCAGTCCACATGCGGTCCCGTCCCGCAACACACATCCAGAAGCTTGATTTCTTCTTTCGGCCATTCCGACAGGGCATACTCACGGATCGACGCTTTCTCAAACGAGACACGTTCAGGTGTCGTGAACAGCTTGTCGTAGACGTTGGCGTAGAAGTCGTCATATATCTCGGAATAGTCTTCGTGGGTATCCGTCTCTCCGTTCTTCTCCCTTTCGTTGTCAAACAACTCACGGTGAACAGTATGCAGTTGCGACAACAACAGAATAGCAATAGCCACTAGGGCAATGAGCCAATATGCTAAAGATCCGTCCATCTGTCTCTTGTATCTATGTAAGAAATGTGGGAGCTGCTTCCAATCCAGCGAAAACCAGGGAGGGTAGGGACAATGTTACATCGTGACTTTATTTACCCGCATTTTCCCGATGTAACTACCGAAGTATGGAAAAATGTGCCCTCCAATGTTCGGGAGTGGAGTATGTCTATTTGGAAGGATGAGTTTCATGTGAGACGGCCGTCTATGGGCGACAGCGATCTCCTCGCCTGGGTTCCTCGCATCGGACTCCTTGCGGCAAAACGAGGATGCTGGGTCGGAACACACAAATCGTCCATGGCAGTTGCTATGTGCTTTAATTACGTGGACCGAGGGCACAGGGAGCAGGGATGGTCTGGAAAAATGATCATGTCTCTCTGCAGGAAGGCGACAGATATATGGGGACCCACGCCGTTCATGTTTGAAATACAGTATACGATTCCCCGTGGACTTCGGCAGGTGACTCCGTTCTTATCGTTCACGTATACCTGGATACCTTTCTTGTCGATCGAGGTCCCTCCAAAATGGACACCTATCCCGATAAGCGACTTTCAGAAAATCAAGGGGTTTCATACGATAGAGACAGAGGGGTATCTCGCCTTTCAGAACAACGGTAACAGAATCCTGCTGGATCCTCATAACGATATTGTCTTTTACGACGACCTTCTCGCCCTCGCCTCCTTTGACGGCATTCCGTTGCCAGGAGCATACTGCCGGATATTCAACCCACTCGGTCAAAGCAAGATCTACCTTGCCAACTTATATTTTGATTCTCCTCCCCAATTTGACCATTTTATGCTACCGTAGTCTAGGTGTAGTCATAGGTCCAAGTCCTGGACTGGAGATCTGGACGTTCGGTAACCCACTTGCTTGCCCCATTCCGAATCCAAACCCTTGTGTAAACGACTGTCGCAGTCCCTGGAAACTTATGCCCGACTTTCGGAGAAGCAGGATAAGCGTCAGAAGAATGAGGATCGCAATAAATACATCCATGATTGTGGTAAACGACGATGGGAACCCGGCAAAGTAAGCAACGATCGGATTCTCTACAGCCGGAACGGGCGTGGCAGATGTAGGATCCGTGAGCTGAATGTAGCGATTGAATGCTCCGATTTTCTGTAGTTTCTCCGACAGGAGGTTCCCCAGAAAGTCAATGTTTCCAGACACACTGTCTGTCAAGGACGATTGCTTATCACGAATGGCTGCAATAGAATCTGTATACGCTACCTGAACAGCACTCTGATTGTCAAGATCGGCATACTGCTGGCGATACTTGGCAAGAACCGGACCCAGTTTTTTATCCTCTATGACCTTGCGTTCCTGAGCTGCCCAGGCTGGACCATTCTTCAAACTGTAATACCGGAAACGTGTCTGCTCAAAGGTTTCGGGATCTTCCTCAGCATTCTGCGAGGCACGCTGGTATGATTCATATGCCAATTGAACAGATTTAGGATCGTTGGCCCAGTCCGACTGGGACTTTGCAACATCAGCTTTCAGCTTATTTGACATTCTTGCTATTGTTTATTGACAGCAAAGGAAATTGCGATCCCTACACCTATAATCATTCCTACAACTGCGATACTCATATTGATGATGGGCGGCAGGACAAATCCGCCAACCACATACAACAGAAGA
>Ga0164294_10000880_pt1 | contig 28408 bp, 26 predicted proteins | sample GEODES005metaG_FD_111479 | JGI IMG/M metagenome (GOLD analysis project Ga0164294, IMG submission 111479) | Oligotrophic lake water microbial communities from Sparkling Lake, Wisconsin, USA - GEODES005 metaG | ecosystem: Environmental > Aquatic > Freshwater > Lake | place: USA: Sparkling Lake...
AGTGGCTCTTCTGGGATGGCTTTGCGCCAGGCGGGCTGCTGGGGGCGGTTGACTGAGGCTTCGAAGGCTTCGTGGTGTGGCTTCGGCAAAACCTTTCAGCCAGGGCCGGAGAGTGGACTAAGGGGTGTCCCCTCTTCCCCCCCGATGGATGGAGCCCGAATGCGTCTCTGCTTGTTGTTCGCGCTGGCCTGCGCTCCTGCCGAAAAGGGCGCTGGCGACACCGGGAGCGTCGAGCCGGAGCGCCCCTCGGTGCTGGGCGTGGAGGGAGAGGCCGTCACCTGGACCCCGATCCTCACCGCCGACGACCGCCTCTCCGACCCGCGCGACCTGGGCTTTGACACCGATGGCAACCTCTGGGTGGCCAACCGCGAGGACGACCGCACCTTCATCGTCCTCGACCCGGGCACCGACGTCCAGGAGGTAGACCGCCGCAAGGATGGCTACGCCCTGCACTTCATGGAGGAGGTGGCGGCGCTCTCCTTCGAAGACGCCAGCGGGGCGGGGCCCTACGGCGGCGAATTCGGCTCCTGCGGCGAGTCCGAGAACACCTACAACGACTCCAGCCGGCCGAACAACTTCATGGGCCCGGTCCTGTGGACCACCAACCTCGATGTCTTCGCCAAGGAGAACCCCGAGGGCCTCGGCAGCCACCTCGACATGCAGCACGAGAGCCCGCTCTGCGTCGGCATCGCCTGGGAAAAAGACAACGTCTACTGGGTCTTTGACGGTGACAGCGGCACGCTGGTGCGCAACGACTTCCAGGCCGACCACGACGTGGGCATGGACGATCACAGCGATGGCGTGGTCTACCGCTACGCCGAGCCCACCCTCACCCGGGTGGAGGGCGCGCCGGGCCACATGGTCTTCGACCACACCTCCGGCATGCTCTACATCGCCGACACCGGCGCCGGGCGCATCCTGCGGGTCGACACGACGACCGGCCAGATGGGCGAGCCCCTGCGCTCGCAGATGGAGCGCATCGAGCTGTACGCCATGTGGGAGGGCGCCGCCTGGGAGGAGGTCGCCACCGGCTTCGATCGGCCCGGCGGCCTCGCGCTCGACGGCGACCGGCTGATCGTCGGCGAGTGGGGCACGGGGCTGCTCCACGAGCTCGACCTCGACGGCACCCTGCGCCAGACGCTGGACACCGGCGTGGGGTCCGAGGCCCTCTTCGGCATCGAGATCGGCCCCGACGGCCGGCTGTGGATCACCGAGACCGCCACACCTTCGGTGCTGCGCCTCGACGTGGCCTGCACTGACTGCTGATCAGGCCGGCCAGACCCAGCAGCGGTCGATCTGAATGAAGGCCGCCGGCGCGCCCGGGGCGTCGATCACCAGCTCGGCCTCGCCCGCCCGCAGGCGGTGGCGGGTGCTGGCCCCCCGGTAGCTCGACGAGACGGGCGCCACGGCGATGCCCTCGCTGGCGAAGCGGGCCCACTCGGGGCGAAAGCCGATGGTGACGGGGCCATCGGGGCCCGGATCGGCCTTGTCGAGGGGGGAGAGGCGCCCGTCGCGGCGCAGGCCGGGCAGGGTGTTGAGCGTGCCCACAAAGCGCGCCAGGGTCGCGTTCTTCGGCTCGCTGTACAGCTCGGCGGGGGGGCTCACCTGTTCCAGGCGCCCGCCCAGCATCACGCCGACCCGGTCGCTGATCGACAAGGCCTCTTCTTGATCGTGGGTGACCAGCAGCACGGTGAGGCCCTGCTCGCGGGCCAGCTCGGCGATGGTGCCGCGCAGCTCTTCGCGCAGGCCGGCGTCGAGGTTGGAGAGGGGCTCGTCGAGCAGCAGCACCTCGGGGTTGGCGACCAGGGCCCGGGCCAGGGCCACCCGCTGCTGCTGGCCGCCCGAGAGCATGTGCGGGTAGCGCTCGGCGAGGCCGTCGAGGCGCACCCGGGCGAGGATGGCCTTGGTCTTGCTGGCGGCGTCGGGATCTTTGCGCAGGGCCAAGGGGTAGGCCACGTTCTCGGCCACCGTGCGGTGGGGCCAGACGGCGTAGGACTGAAAGACCATGCCCAGGCGCCGATCCTCGGGGGGCACAAAGACCCCGGGGCCGGCCACCACCCGCCCGCCGATCGAGAGGGTGCCGCTGTCGGGGCGCTCCAGCCCCGCCACCATCCGCAGGGTGGTGGTCTTTCCGCAGCCCGACGGCCCGAGGAGCGTGAAGATCTCTCCCCGGCGCAGCGCGAGGTCGATGCCCTTGACGATGGCGTTGTCGCCGTAGGCTTTGGTGATCTGGTCGAGGGTGACGGTCATCAGAGCTGCCTCGGCCGGGTGAGGAGCAGGCCCCCCGCCACCACGAGGGTGACGAGGAGCGCCAGGACGGCGGCCTGCTGGGGCGCGCCATAGGATTCGAGGCTGAAGAGGCGGGTGCCCAGCACCTCGGTGCGCGGCCCGCGCAGCAGCACCGAGAGCGTGACCTCGCAGAAGGCCGGCAAAAAGACCAGCACCCAGGCGGTGCGCAGCGAGGGGGCCAGCAGCGGAAGGGTGACGTCGCGCAGGGCCCCAAGCCAGCTCGCCCCGGCGATGCGGGCCCCCTCCTCCAAAGAGGGGTGCAGGCCTTGCAGCGCGGCCCGCGCCGAGTCCAGCGGCAGGGCCAGCAGCTTCACGCTGTAGGCGAGCAGCAGCAGCCACAGGGTGTCGGCGAGGCTCACCGTGATCGTGAGGCGCTCGGCCACGATCAGGCGCAGCTCCTGGGAGGTGCTGAGCAGCAAGCCCAAGGCCAGGACGGTGCCAGGCACGGCGTAGGGGGCGCGGGCCAGGGCGGCGAGGCCCTGGGCGAAGCGGCTCGGCGCCCGCTCGACGGTGTGGGCCAGCAGGGTGCCCACCGCCACCGTCGCCGTCGCCGCCGCCGCCGCGAGGCCCAGCGAGCGCAGCAGGGCCTCTTGGGTGGTCTCCTGGCCCGAGACGGTTTGCCAGTGGGAGAGGGTGAGGTTGTCGAGAGAGAGCCCTCCGCCGAGATCAGCGGCGAGGCTGGTCCACAGGATGGTGGCCACCGGCAGGCCCACGGCGAGGAAGAGGTAGAGGAGCACCGCCCCGGTGAGCAGGGGGCTCGCCGGCGCCGCCCCCTGGCGGTTGGTGCGGGCCGAGGTGAAGCTCCGGCCGCCCTGGGTGAGGCGGAGGAGGGCTGGCAGGCCCACGCCCACCGTGAGCAGACCGAGCGAGAGGGTGACGGCGAGCGGCCTCCCCGCGTCGGGGGCCAGCTCCAAGGCCTGGTAGATGCGGGTGGTCAGCACCGGAACTGGCTCGGCCGCCGCGCTGCTGAGCAGGTAGGGCACGCCAAAGCTCGCTGCCGCCGCGCTGCTCACGAAGCCGGCCGCCGCCAGGACCGCCGGGCTCAGCAGGGGCAGGGTCACGTCGCGCAGCACCCGACCGGGGCTGGCGCCGGCCACCTGGGCCGCCTCGGCGAGGGAGGGGTCGAGGCGGGCCACGGCGTCGCGCACGCCGAGGATCACGAAAGGGGAGAGGTGCAGGCCCATCACCCAGATCATGCCGCTGAGGCTGTAGATGTTGAGGGGCAGCAAGGGCCGCAGCAGGCCGGTGGTGGGGTTGCCGAGTGCGATCCACGCCAGCGTGGTGACATAGGGCGGGATGGCGTAGGGCAGCACGATGGCCGCCTCGAGACCAGCCGGCAGGCGCCCCCGGGCGAGCCCAAGTCCAAGGGGAACCCCCAGTCCCAGCGCGAGGAGCACGGCGCCGCCGGTGAAGAGCAGGGTGTTCCAGGCCGCCGGGCCTTCGGCCAGGGCCGCCTCGAAGCCGCCCACCTCGCGGCCGAGGAGCCCGAGGGGCAGCACCACGAAGAGGCCGAGCAGCAGCGCCACCCCGCCCAGGAGCAGGCTGCGGATCACCGCCCACCGCGCTGGAGCCGGGCCTTGAGCGCATCGGCGCCGGCGCCCATCTGGGCGAAGAAGTCGTCGGGCAGCGCGAAGAGGGCGATGTCGCCCAGCGCCGGGGCGCCGTTAGGCGGGGCGACCCCGGGGAAGGGCGAGTACATGCCGCCGCGCACGATGGCGGCCTGGGCCTCGGGCCCCATCAGATAGTCGGCGACGGCCTCGGCGAGGCGCGGATCGGGGCAGCCCTTGGCGATGGCCAGGGGCCCGGGAATGGCGATGGCGCCGTCTTCGGGGAAAATCGGGGTGGCCACGCCGGGCCGCAGCAGCAGGTTTTCGAGCAGGATGACGCCATAGGGCCGTTCGCCGGTCTCCAGGCGCCCGAGCACCGCCGAGTTGCCGCCCGAGGCCACCCAGCCATTGGCCCGCAGGGCGTCGGTGTGGGCCTCGCCGTAGACCCGCTCCCAGGCCGCCACGGTGGTCAGCGTGGTGCCCGAAGACAGCGGATCGCCCGAGGAGAACCGGTCCTTCCACTGCGGGTCGGTCAGGGCCGAAAATCGCTGGGGGCCGCTGCCATCCTTGCTGGCCAGCACCATCAGGCCCACCCGGAAGGCTGCCCAGGTGGGCTGCACCCAGGCCCGCGGCGCCTGCAGGGCGGCGGGTGAGACGTAGGGACGCAGCAGGCCGCGCTCGGTGAGGGAGGCGTACCAGCCCGGGTCGGAGGTGGCGAGCAGGCAGGCCTTGCTGCCACCGGCCTCCTGCTCGGCCTCAAAGCGCTGGGCCACCTTCTCGCTGCCCGACTGAAAGACCTCCACGGTGAGGCCCGGGAAGGCCGCCTCCACCCGCGGCTTCAGATCGTCGACCACCTCCTGGTAGAGCGAGGTGTAGAGCCACAGGGTGCGCGGCCCCGCCGCCTCAGGCGCGGGGGCAGCGGCGGGCGGGCCCCACTCCACCCGACAGGCGGCGAGGAGCAGAGAGAGGGCGAGAAGGCGGGGGCGCGGCATGGGCCCAGTCTACCCAGGCGTGGGGGCCGCCGGGGCCGGGCCGGTGCCGTAGACCACCACGCACTGCTTGCGCACGAAGAGGGAGCCCTCCACCTCGGTCTCGATCAGCCGGGCGATGTGGATGTCGCCCTTGGCGACGGCGGTGGCGATCGAGGCGGTCTCGTCGCCGATTGGCCAGATGCCCAGCACCAGCTCCTGACAGGCCTTGCCCACCCGCATCACCGCCAGGGTGCTGAGGTCGACCCCGGTGAGATCGAGCTGGTTCTGGACGACCGGCAGCGGACTGTAAAGGTCGGCCGGGCCGTTGAGGTTGCGGTAGGTGCAGGCGGGGAGCAGCGCGGTGACGAGGAGCAAGGCGCGCATGGCGGGGCCTCCAGTTGGGTGGGGCGCCGACGCGGGCCCCAGCGCGGGGCGTCGGCGGGGGCGCGGCCCATAACGAATCCTTGACAGAGCGGCCGCCGGGGGCTGTGACGAGACGTGACGGGTCGGCGCCCTCGCGCTTGCTACACTCCCGGGCGTGAGGTGCGGATGCGCGCGACGGCCCTGGGTCTGCTCTTGCTCGGATGTTCGGACTACGGTGTGACCGGCAAGGTGATCATCGAGGTGCACGACAGCGGCGATCCCGACGCGGAGGGCGAGGCCGACGGTGGCGTGGACACCGAGGCGCCCCCCGACGACACCGACGACACCAGCCCCCCCGACGACACCGCGCCCCCCGACGAGAGCTGCGCGGTGCCGGTGGCCGATCACGTCGATCTGGAAGACGTGGTGTGGGGCGAGACCGGGGTGCACTTCTACGTGGCCGATCCGGGCTGGGCCTTCGCCGCGGTGCACGGCTGGCGCTTGAGCCAAGGCCTCGCCGAAGCCGACATCGGCCTGGAGCTGCGGCCGGCCTGGTACTTCGCCACCGGCCTGAAGGAGAGCTTCTGGGGCTGCTCGGACAGCGCCGCCGCCGACAGCGAGCACAGCGCCGCCTGGGCCCGGCAGACCGCCGCCGAAGCCGATGGCTGCTTGCAGATGGAGGCCACCACCGCCTGGATCGAGATCTGTCGCATGTACCCAGACGACGTCGACTGCGACGCGGTCTCTCACGCCGACGTGGTCAGCAGCGCCGATCAGGCCAGCACCGGGCGCGACAACGTCACCACCTCGATGCTGGCGGCGACCTACTTCAACCTCTTTGGCTACGCGATGCTGACCAACCACGGCCTCGCCGATCCCGACGCCTGGTTCGCCGCCGCCGCCGATCCCCAGGCCCAACTCAAGATGGTGGCCCTGGTCTACAACCGCGGCGCCTGGTCGACCGAGATCGACGCGGTGATCGACGGCTGCGCCAGCGCGCCGATCGAGGACTGTGTCACCGCCGGCTCGGTGGCCCAGGACTATGTCACCGCCGTGGGCTCTTACGCCGACCAGATGGAGGCGGCGGTCTCGCGCGGCGACTGCTACGACGACACCGTCTACGAGTCCGACGTCGAGGCCTGGCTCCTGTCGCTGGAGCCGATGTTCCCCGAGGAGGACTGGCAGGCGGTGGGCCTGCGGGCGCGGGCGGCCTTCCTCTCGGCCAGCGGCGGCTCAGCGGGGGCCTCCTTTCAAGAGGTGGCGCTGCCCGTGGTCGACGCGGTGATCGGCGAGATGGCGGCGGGGCTCGCCTGCCCGGCCGACATGCTCGACAGCTACTACAGCGCCGACTGCCCGATTTAGCGCAGGTACTGAAGCACGATCTGGTTGAAGGTCTCCGGATCTTCGGCGCAGGGGCCGTGGGCGGTGTCCTCCATGATGGCGATCCGCCCACCCAGGGTGCGGGCCAGTCGCTCGCCGGTCTCCACCGGAAAGACCATGTCGTGGCGACCCCAGACGATGAGCGGCTCCTGCCAGTCCAGGGGTGAGTCGGACAGGGCGTCGCGCTGACTGTGCAGGTCTCGGATCAGCCCCCGTTGGGCCTCGGGGTGGACAGAGAAGATGTTTTTGTACATGTCCTCCAGCAGAAAGTCAGGGAAGTGCCGGTCGTGGTGCAGGGTGAGGTCCAGCAGGCGCTTCACGTCTTCGGGGCCGCGGGCGATGAAGATCTCCTCGGGGTCCTTCACGCCAAAGCGGTCGAGCAGGGCGGCCTCGTCGTCGAGGGTGAAGACAGGGCCGGGCGAATCGACGATGATCACCTGATTGAGCAAGGCCGGGTGCAGCACGCCCAGCTTGAAGAGCACAAAGCCGCCGTAGCTCACCCCCATCGCGTCGACGCGGGCGTGGCCCTCGGCCCGCAAGACGGTGGCCAGGGCGCTGGCCTGGGCGTCGAGACCGGGGGCGGCGCTGCTGTGGCTCTGGCCAAACCAGAGCAGATCGGGCAGGATCAGGGTGCGCTCGGCGGACAGCGCCTTGAGCTGAGGCCGCCAGGTGGAGAGCGCGTCGCCGCCAAAGCCGTGCAGCACCAACATCGGCGGGCCGCTGCCGCCCACCCAGTAGCGGATGGTGTGATCACCCTCGATCAGCACCTTCTCTTGAAAGCCGCGCACGGTGGCGGCCTTCTCGATGATGCGGATGCCAAAGCGCGAGAGCGAGCAGCCCGACAGGGTGATCACCCAGAAGAGCAAGCTCCAGGACCAGGCGTAGGGGCGGGGCAGGGGCGGGCGCGGCGGCAGGGGCTTCATGCCGGCCGCGTATCCCCTGGCGGGCGCAGGTGGGGAACCGGGGAAATCGGGGCGGCCCAGCGCGGATCCGAGGCGGTGAAGCGCAGCTCAACCGTGTCGCCATGCTCGGCCACCTGCACGGGCTGGTCATAGCCCTTGCGGCGCAGGGCGGCGCGGATGTCGGACTGGCGGGTGCTGATGCTGGGCGGGCAGTCGACGAAGAACAAGGCGGCCCGCTCGGGCACGGGGCCCTCGACCAGAAAGCCGGTGAAGGTGTCGATGGCGCGCCGGAGCTGCTCGATGGTGAGCCGCCGGGCGTGCAGGCTGATGGGGATGCGCCTTGAGGGGTCGATCTCCACGGTGGCGCCGCGATCCAGCGGCAGAGCCTGGGCCGCGAGGCGCAGGGCGCCGAGCCAGTCGTCGGGGGCGAGCACGGTGGGGGCCGGCGCGGGCGGCGGCTTGGGCATGGGCGCGGGGGGGGGCGGCGCGGCGGCGGCCTTGGCGGGCAAGAGGAGGAGGGCCACGCCGGCGAGGGCCAGCCCGGCGCCGAGGCCGTCGCCGAGGCCGCCGAGCTTCTCCACCAGGGTGAGGGCCAGGGCGCTCTGGCGATCGAGGTGCAGCAGGGCCAGGAGGCCGCCGCCGGCGAAGAAGAGGGGGAGGGCGAGGAGGCGCATCAGGAACCCATACAGTTGGCGTAGGCACGGGTGGCAGCAGTCAGCTCGGCTTCGGCCCGTCGAAGCGGGATCTTGATGCCAAGCAATCCGTAAAAGGTAACGGCACAGATGATCGCGTTGTTGCGGTGGCGCCGCCACTGGATCAGGTGGGAGACGATCTCTGGGCGCGCGCTGCAGCCCGCGGCGTCGAGCTCGGCGCGCAGCGGGTCGAGGCCCGCGTGGTCGTCGCGGCTGTGCAGCACAAAGCAGCGATCGGGCAGGCCGGGGCCGGTCATGCAGAAGTCGGCGCCGCCGCGATGGTCGAGTTGGGTGCGCCGCGTCGGGCGGGTGCGCAGGGGCTCGTCGCGCAGGGCGAGGGCATCGGCGGGGAGATCGGCGAGCAGGCGTCGGAGCGGCACGGTGCGGTAGCCCACGGCGACCGGCTCCAGCGACACCCGGCTGCAGGCGGCGGCGTACTCGGCGTCGACCGCGCCGAGCCCGACGAAGCGCCCGCTGGCGTCGACCTTGCCGCAGGTCTGCTCGGAGATCCGCGCGGAGAGCAGCTCCTGGACGACGTAGGCGCCATCAATCAGGGATTCGGGCTGCTGGCGGAGGCGCTCGGCGCAAGAGGGCTCCAGCACGAGATCCAAGGTGGCGAGGCTCCACTGACTGGGGGTGTCGAAGCTCACCTTCTTGACGAGGCTGCCCTCCGCGCTGCCCCCGCCCAGGCCGGCCCGCACCGTGACGCCCGCGGTGAGGCTGCTGACCAACTCGGCGGCGGTGTAGGTGCTCTCAATGGGCGTGGCGGCAATGCAGTCGCGCACCAGCAGGCGGTGCCCCCCGTCGGCCACGGCATAGATGCCGCCGGCCCGAAAGGCGCCGGACAGCTCGGGGGTGGGCGTCCACTGGGTCTGGGCCAGGAGGGTGGCCAGCGCCGGGATGTCCGCGGCGCCTGCGCTGGGCTGCGGATCCTTGGGCGGGCGGGCGGCATGCGCCAGGAGGGTGGCCAACAGCAAAAACATCGAGGGCCTCGGGAGCTGGGGCGCAGGGTACCGCAAGAAAGAGGCGCCGGGGCGCGCGGCCGGCTAGGCGGGCCTGCTGAGTGAGGTGCCGATGTTGGGCTTTGTGCGTGTCGCGGCGGCGGTGCCGCCGGTGGCGGTGGCCGATCTGGACGGAAACCGGGCGGCGACCCTGGCGCTTTGGCGACAGGCGGCGGCCGAGGGCTGCGCGGTGGTGGTGGCGCCGGAATTGGGGTTGTCGGCCTACACCCTGCGCGATCTCTTCCTGGATCGCGGGCTGCAAGATGCCTGTGAGGCGGCGCTGCTCACCCTGGCCGCCGAAGGCGCCGATCTGGCGCCCCTGCTGCTGGTGGGCCTGCCCTTGCGCGTTGGCGGGGCCCTGTACAACGTCGCTGCAGCGCTGCAGGGCGGCCGGGTGCTGGGGGTTGTGCCAAAAGCCTACCTGCCGAACTACCGGGAATTCGAGGAAGCGCGCTGGTTTCGGCCGGGCCGGGAGGTGCCGGCGGGCGCGCAGGTGCGCCTGGGCGGCGCGGCGGTGCCCTTTGGCACCGATCTGCTCTTCTGTGCGGTGGACCAGCCCGATCTGGTGCTGGGCGTCGAGATCTGCGAGGACTACTGGGTGCATGTGCCGCCCCATGTCCATCAGGTCTCGGCGGGTGCGACGGTGATCGCCAACCTCTCGGCCTCCAATTTCACCCTGGGCAAGAGCGAGCTGCGGCGAATGCTGGCCCGCGCGGCCTCCGACCGCGGAAAGTGCGCCTACCTCTATGTCGCCGCTGGGCCGGGTGAGTCTAGCACCGACCTCGCCTTTGACGCCGATGCCTTTGTGTATGAAAACGGGGCCGAGCTGGCGGCCTCCCGCCGCTTTGCCCGCGAGGGGCAGCTCGTGGTTGCCGACATCGACACCGAGGGGCTGCAACACGAGCGCCTGCAAACCAGCACCTTCGGCGACTGCGCGGCCTTTCATCGCAAGGAATTCCGCCGGATTGACTTTGTGGCGGGCCCCAACCCTGCAGGCCTGCGGCGGGCGGTGGCGCCGCATCCCTTCATCCCGAAGGATCCGTCCACCCTGGCCACCCGCTGCTGGGAGGTCTTTGAGATTCAGACCAATGCCCTGGCCACCCGGGTGGCGGCGATCGGTCGGCCGCGCCTCGTGCTCGGTCTCTCCGGCGGGCTCGACTCCACCCAGGCGGCGCTGGTCTGTGCCCAGGCCTTGGATCTGCTCGGTCGGCCGCGCAGCGACCTGCTCTGCGTGACGATGCCGGGCTTTGGCACCACATCGGGCACCCGCACCAACGCCGAGCTCCTCGCCTTGGCGCTGGGGGCGCGCTTTGTCGAGGTGGGGGTGGGGGAGCTGTCGCGGGCGGTGCTCTCGGACATCGGCCACCCCGCTGGCGCAGAGACGGTGGAGGGGCTGCTGGAGCGCCTGCGGGCCCATCCCGAGTGGGGCGACATCACCCTGGAGAATGTGCAAGCCCGGCTGCGCACCCTCGTGTTGATGAGTGTGGCCAACCGCGAAGGGGGCCTCGTGGTGGGCACGGGCGACCTCTCGGAGAAGGCGCTGGGCTGGTGCACCTACGCGGGCGACCACATCTCCATGTACGACGTGAACGCCGGGGTGCCGAAGACCCTGATGCAGTTCGTGGTGCGCTGGGTGGCGGCTGAGCGTTGTGGACAGTGGACGGCCGGCGCGCCGGATGCCCTGCGACAGACCTTGTCGGACATTCTGGCCACGCCGATCTCGCCCGAGCTGCTGCCGGCCAACGCCGAGGGGCAGATCGCCCAGCTCACCGAAGGGGCGATCGGCCCCTACGAGCTGCACGACTTCTACCTGCACCAGATCGTGCGCTTTGGCGCGCGCCCAGGGCGGGTGGTGGACCTCGCGGCGGTGGCCTTTGGCGGGCGCTACGACCGCGCCACGATCAAGCGCTGGCTTGAGGTCTTCTACCGGCGCTTCTTCTCGGCCCAGTTCAAGCGCTCCTGTGCTACCGACGGCCCGAAGGTGGGCACGGTGGCGCTCTCGCCGCGGGGAGACTGGCGCATGCCGAGCGACGCGAGGGTGGGCCTCTGGCTCAAAGACCTGGCGACCGTGCCCGACTGATCGGCGTCAGGGCGGCGGGCTTGTCGAGGCGGCCTGGGGTGACGACATCCTGGGTGCCGGAGGTCCTCATGCAACCGTTTACCCTTCGCTGCGCCGCCTGTGGCGGCCTCAATCAGCTCCCCGCCGCGCGCCTCTCCGCCGGGCCTCGGTGTGGGCGCTGCAAGGCCGAGCTGGATGTCGAGGCGCAGCCCCAGGAGCTCGATGATGATGCCCTGGAGCGACTGATCGCCCAGTCACCGGTGCCGGTGCTGGTGGACTTCTGGGCGCCTTGGTGCGGCCCCTGCCGGATGGTGGCCCCCCACCTCGCGGCCCTGGCGAAGAACCACGCCGGTCGGCTCGTGGTGGCCAAGATCAACACCGACACGCACACGCGCTTCGCCGGCCGCCTCGGGGTGCGGTCGATCCCCACCCTGGCCGTCTACAAGGGTGGGCAGCTCCTCAAGGCCGAGCCGGGGGCCCGCACCGGCGCGCAGCTTCAGGCCTTTGTGGCGCCAGCCCTCGCCTAGAGCAAGCGCCGGCCGAGTGGATCGCAGGCGGAGACGTGCACCGCTGCGGCGGGGCTGTGATCCAGCGATTCGCGGTAGAGCGACCAGATCATCGCCGGCAGGAAGGACCCGCCCAGGCCAGCGGCCCGACGGTCGAGGGTGGCCTCGTGAACAAAGCCGAGGCGGCGTGCGACCGCGGCGGAGCGCTGGTTCTCAGGCAGGCAGCGCAGCTCGATGCGATCGAGCTTCATCGAGCGCAGGCCCACCTGACACAGGGCGGCGGCGGCCTCGGTGACATAGCCCTGGCCGCTGTGATCCTGATCGATCCAGAAGCCCACCTCCAGGGCGCCCGGGCCGAGGCGTCTGTACAGGCCGATGTTGCCGATGGGATCGCCGGCGTGGGTGAACATGCCGAAGGTGAGGTCGGTCTGGTTGAGGTGTTCGCGGGCCCAGGTGGTGATGAGGCCGAGGTAGCCCTCCAGGCTGGGGATCTGTTCAGCCCAGGGCATCCAGGGCAGCAGGTGGGACTGGTTGCGGGCGGCCAGGGCGCGGAGGCGCTGGCTCTCGATCGGCAGCCAGGGGCGCAGGCGCAGGCGGGGGGTGTCGATCCAGGCCGGCCAGGGCAGGGCCCCCTCGTCGCGCCAGAGGCGGGCGGGCCGATGCTCGGCGCGGAAGGCCTCGAGATCGGGGTCATTGGGGTAGGCGACCCGATCTCCGGGGTGGCGCTCGCCGATCACCAGCAGCACGGCCTCGTCGGGGCCGGGGTTCTCGATGGTGTGGGCGATCTGGGTGCCGGCCCGCAAGCTGAGGTAGGCGCCGGGGCGCAGGGGGGTGCGCTCCACGGGGCCGCCGGGCTCCTGCCAGCAGAGCACGGGCTGGCCGGTGAGCACGTAGACGGCTTCTTCTTCGAGGCTGTGGGCGTGCAGGCGGCTGGTGCGGCGCCCGGGCGGCAGGCGCTCTCGCCAGGCGCCCAGGCGGGCGCTGCCGGCGGCGCGGCCGAGATCGCGACCGAAGGAGAGGCCCTCGGCCTCGAAGGGGGCGGGGTAGCGGCCTTCGATCTCGGGCAGGTCGTCGGCGAAGCGGAGGAAAGGGGGCTCGGCCACGGGGGCTCCTTGACACAAAAGGGAGGCTTGGATAGCACGCGAGCCTGCTCTTTGGTGTGTTCCATCGTGTTGAGGTGCCTGCGCAGCCCTGGGTGTTCAACCCAGGCGCGCGGGTGAAACGGGAAGTCGGAGGCGATCTCTTCGCCGAGCCGACGCGGCCCCCGCCACTGTGACTGGGGACGACCGCCGCTTGCCTTTGGGCCGTCACTGGGGCTGTTGCCCCGGGAAGACGCGCGGCTGGTCGGTTGATCCAGGAGCCAGGAGACCGGCCTCAAACACGTTGTCGTCGCGTTCTTCGGGGTTGAAGAACCAACGGGCTCCGTGCTGGCGCCTGTGTTTCGCCCTGCCTGGAGTCTCCTGTGTGGTCCACCCACCTGTCGCTGTGCGCGCTCCTCTCGATGGGGGCGCTCTGTGCCTGTTCGTCTGATCCTCCGTCCGGCAAGGGCGCGGGGGGGATGGGCGACACCGCCGCCCTGGAGGACAGCGGCGAAGCCGATGAGACTGGCCTCCCCGAGGACACCGCGCCTGCGGGGCCGGGGCCCTTCGCCGACGCGGTGGCGGAGTTCAAGCCCGGCGAGGGCGCTGGCTACGGCCAGGACGGCTTTCCCGACGTGGTGCTCGGCCCGCCCGAGGGGGGTGGCGAGAGCGGCTCTCTCGATGTGCTCTCGCTCGGTCGAGAGGGCGTGATCGTGCTGGAATTCACCGACATCGGGCTCGTGGACGGTCCGGGGCCGGACCTGCTGGTCTTCGAGAACCCCTTTCCGGGCTGGTACGAGCCGGGGGCGGTGGCGGTGAGCGAAGACGGCGTGGACTGGCGGGAGTGGCCCTGCGACCCGGCCGACGCCGAGGGGCTTTACCCGGGATGCGCGGGGGTGGGCCTCGTCTGGTCCAGCTCGGCGAGCGGGGTGGATCCAACCGACCCGGCGGTGGCGGGCGGCGACGCCTTTGATCTGGCCGAGGTGGGGCTGACCCGGGCGCGCTTTGTGCGCATCCGGGATGGCGGAACCAGCGACTACGCCGGCGTCTCCGGGGGCTTTGACCTCGACGCGGTGGCGGTGGTGAACGGCGAGACCCTCGCCCCCTGATAGACTGACAATTCCCTCAAGAGAGAAGATGGAGACAGAGATGAACCTGTTCAAGGGTGGACTGTATTTGGTGATCACGCTCGCGGCCTGCTCGGGCAAGTCCGAGGACACCGGCAGCGGCGGCGATGGGGAGACGGGCACGACCGATGGGACCGATGGGACCGATGGGACCGATGGGACCGATGGGACCGATGGGACCGACGGGACCGATGGGACCGACGGGACCGATGGGACCGACGGGACCGACGGGACCGACGGGACTGACGGGACCGACGGCGCCGATGGCGCGGACGGCGGCGTGACGGGCCTGGAGATCGTCGGCAGCTACCTCGACAACTACGGCGGCGACCACGTCATCAGCGACACCGCCTGGGTGAGCTATGGCGGCAGCTCGACCGTTCACATCAGCATGTTCGACAACGACATGAACTACCTCGCCGGCCAGAACGACGCGGCCAACACCTACAACCCCGAGCTGTGGAGCCGCTTCGACTGGACGGTGGACGCCAGCGGCCTGCTGTGGGTGTGTCAGACCGCCTACGACAAGGCCAGCGAGGCCGACGCCCTGGCGACGCCGCCGGCCGATCCGGCCGACCCGGCCACCGGAGGCTGCGGCGGCTTCCCCTGGTCCAGCTTCGCGCCGAACTGATCATGTCGGCCTGCGCCAGTCGCCGACAGGTCTGCGCCGCGATGGCGGCGGGGCTGCTGGCGCTCCGCTGCGGCGGCGGCTCACCCGTGTCCGGCGAAAAGATGGACAGCGGCGCGCCGACGCCGCTGGACTGTGATCCACCGGCGATTGATCCGTCAGACCCGAGTTGGGTGGAGCTGCCGCTGGCCGAGCACCCCGCCTTGGCCATGGTGGGTGGCGCGGCGGCGATCAGCCTGCCTGCGCACCTGTTGGAGCTGGTGGTGGCCCAGCCCACGGCGGGCTGCTGGTTCGCCGTCTGGCGGATCTGCACCCACGGGGCCTGCGAGGTCACCTGGGAGGCGGCGGCGCGGCAGCTCCTCTGCCCCTGCCACCACTCCCGCTTTGGCGAGGATGGGGCGGTGGCGGTGGGGCCGGCGACCGAGCCCCTGCGGGCCTTCCCGGTGGGGCGGCTGGGCGAGAGCCTGTGGGTGTACCGGCCGCTGTAGCGGTGCAGGGGCGCCGCCTGTGGCACAATGTCGGCATGCGCACCCTCCTCCTCTCCCTCCTCGCCCTCTCCTGCGCCCCAGCCGACAAGAGCGGTGGCGGCGACAGCGCCAGCCCCATCGCCTCCGACGCCGACCGCGACGGCTTCTTTGGGGAGGACGATTGCAACGAGGGCGACGCCAGCGTGCACGCCGGCGCCACCGAGCTGTGCGATGGCGTCGACAACAACTGCGACGGCGAGGTGGACGAGGGGGTGCGCTCCCGCTGGTACGCCGACGAAGATGGGGATGGATTTGGGGATCCGGCGGTGGCCACCGAGTCCTGCGCGGGCGGCGAGGGTCTTGTAAACAATGACTCGGACTGCGATGACGGGAGCGACGCGATCTTCCCCGGCGCCGAGGAGGTCTGCGACGGCCTGGACAATGACTGTGACGACACGGTCGATGATGGGGTGGGCGCCACCTGGTACGCCGATGGGGATGGCGATGGCTACGGCGATCCCGCCTCGCCCTTCCTCTCCTGTGAGGCGCCCGCAGACACGGTGGCCAACAGCCTGGACTGCGACGACAGCAGCGCGGCGTCGGCCCCCGGGCTGCTGGAGGTCTGCGACGAGCTGGACAATGACTGCGACGGCGAGGTCGACGAGGACGTGGAGAACGTCTTCTACGAGGACCGCGACGGCGACGGCTACGGCCTCTCCGGCGCCACCGCCGCGGCCTGCGCGCCCCCCGAGGGCTACAGCGCCGAGGGAGGGGACTGCGACGACGACGACCCCCTCTTCTACCCCGGGGCCGCGGAGGGAGACTGCGCAGACCCCAATGACTACAACTGTGATGGGTCGGTGGGCTATGCCGACGCCGATCTGGACAGCTTCGCGGCCTGCCTGGAGTGTGATGACAGCGATCCGCTCATCAACCCCGCCGCTCTCGAGATCTGCGATGATCTCGACAATGACTGTGATGGCGCCATCGACGACGCCGACAGCAGCCTCGACCCGAGCACCACGCTGGACTGGTACGAGGACGCCGACGGGGATGGCTATGGCGATCCCGCCGGGTTGAGCGAGACCTGCGACCCGACCGGGGGTGCGGTGGCCGATGCCACCGACTGTGACGATGGCGACGCCACCACCAGCCCCGGCGCGCCCGAGGTCTGTGATGGGTTTGATGATGACTGTGATGGCCTCGTCGACGACGCGGATCCCGACGTAGACACCACCACTGGCTCGATCTGGTACGCCGATGGCGACGGCGATGGCTACGGGGATGCCGGGAGCGTCGCCTGGGCCTGCACCCAGCCGGTCGGCTTTGTGGGGCGGGCCGGCGACTGTGATGACAGCCTCGCCAGCGTCTCGCCGGCGGGGCAGGAGGTCTGCGGGGGCAGCGACGAAGACTGTGACGGGTTGATCGACGACGCCGACCCCAGCCTGGACCCAAGCAGCGGCTCGGTCTTCTACGACGATGACGACAGCGATGGATATGGCGACGCCGGTGACCGGGTGTGGTCCTGCTTGCTGCCGACGGGGGCGGTCGCCGTCGCAGGGGACTGCGATGACACCGACGCCAGCGTCTCTCCCGGTGATCCGGAGGTCTGTGATGGCATCGACGATGACTGCGACGGCCTCGTGGACGATGAAGATCCGTCGGTCGACCTCAGCACGGGGATCGAGGTCTTCGCCGACGTGGACGCCGATGGCTATGGCGATCCCGGCGACATGCTCTCAGTCTGTGAGGTCCCGGCGGGCTATCTGGAGGACGATGGCGACTGCGATGACGGCGACGCCCTCATCTCGCCCGCCGCCGACGAGGTCTGCGACGCGGTGGACAATGACTGCGATGGCCTCACCGACGATGACGACGGCGACCTGGATCTGTCCACCGCCGACCCCTGGTACGGCGACGGCGACGGCGATGGCTATGGCGGCAGCTCCCTCTCGGCCCTCAGCTGTCTGCAGCCGGCGGGCACGGCGGCCACGGCCGATGACTGCGCGGACGCCGACCCCTCCATTCACCCCGGGGCGGCCGAGTCCTGGGACTGCGTGGATCAGGACTGTGATGGATTCGAGCTGCCCATCGGCGACGGCCGCGACGGCGCCCTGACGGTGGGGACCCAGACCCAGTCGCACACCGCCACCACCATCCTGGTCACGCCGGCCGGATCGACCTCCTTGACGGTGGCCAGCAGCACGGGCCTCTCGGCGGGGGATCTGCTCTTTGTCTTCGCCTCTTCGGGCAGCGGGGCGGGGAGTTGGGAGGTGGTGACGGTGGCCAGCGTCAGCGGCACGACCGTTCAACTCGAAGGCGCCCTCGCCCACAGCTATGGCGCGAGCACGATGAACCAGGTGGTGCGCATCCCGCAGTACAGCACCGTGACGGTGCCGTCGGGCAGCGCCTTTTCAGCGCCGGACTGGGCGGGGGCCTCGGGCGGCGGTCTGCTCACCTTCGTCGCCCAGCGGCTCAGCCTTTCGGGCACGCTCTCGGCGGCCGGGGCGGGATTTCGCGGCGGCGCCCCCACCTACAACGCCACCCAGGTGGGCCAGCAGGGCGAGGGCGTGCTGGGCTCCGGCGGCTACAGCACCAGCGCCAACGGCATGGGCGGCGGCGGCGGCTCCTCTCCCTCGGTCACCCACGCCAATGGCGGCGGCGGCGGCCACGCCTCGGCGGGGGCGACGGGCTCGGCGGTCTCGGGCTATGGCAACACCGGCGGCACCGGTGGCGGCACGGCCGGGAGCGCCGATCTGTCTACCCTGCTCTTTGGCGGGGGCGGCGGCGCAGGGGGCCTCGACGCCGATCCGGGCGGCGGCAGCTATGGTGGGGCCGGCGGGGATGGCGGCGGCATCGTGCTGGTCTCGGTGGGCGCCCTCTCCTTCTCGGGGGCCGTGACGGCGGCGGGGGCCCGCGGCGGCGACGGGGTCTACACCGGCGGGGCCAGCCCGGGCGGCGGGGGCGGCGGCGCAGGGGGCGCCATCTTCTTCGGCGCCTCGACGATGTCGACGGCGTCGGGCTCCTTTTCGGCGGCGGGGGCCTCGGGGGGCTCCGGCTCCGAGGCGGGCGCCGGGGTGACCACGGCGGGCTCGGGCGGCGATGGGTCGGTCCGTTTGCTGCTGCCGGGCACGGTCACCGCCTCGCCCTCGGCCTACCTGACCTGCCCCTGAGGGCGATAGCGCAGGAAGAGCTCGTCGCCGACCCGCTCGACGGCCTCCAGGCTGAGGGCGGCGGGGAGTTGGGAGAGGGTGGGGGCGGGCCCGCCGAGGAGGAGGGGGCAGAGGGTCAGGTGTAGACAGTCGAGGCGACCCATCGCCAGGAGGGGGCCGATAATGGCGCCGCCGCCCTCGACGAGGAGGCGCTGCACGCCGCGGTCTTCGAGGTCGGCGAGCAGGGCTTCGAGGGACTGTTCATAGACCCGCAGCTCCACCTGGGGGTGCGGCCAGCGGCGGCCGAGGGTGGGCGGGCCCTGGCGGGTCCAGACCGCGTTGATCCATCGCCGATGGTTTAGGGTGCCCACCAGCGGCATACCCCAGGTGCGAAAGGTCTGTCCGCCGACCAGGATGGCGTCGGCCTCGTCGCGGAGGCGGACCATGCGGCGGCGGTCTTCCGGCGAGCCGAGGGCCTTGCGCTCGAGAGCGGCGCTGGCGAGCTTGCCGTCGAGGCTGATGGCGCTGTTGGAGAAGATAAACAGTTCGCCCTCCACAACGAAGAAGGCGCCGAGCCCGTTGCCGAGCCCGGCGCCCTTCTGTTCAACCGACTAGCGGCCGAGGACTTCGACCATCTTGCGGCCCATCTCGGCGGGGCTGCGCACGATGTGGATGCCCGCCGCGGTCATGGCGGCGAACTTGTCCTCGGCGCGGCCCTGGCCGCCGGAGATGATGGCGCCGGCGTGGCCCATGCGGCGCCCGGGAGGGGCGGTGGCCCCCGCGATAAAGCCGATGATCGGCTTCTTCACGTGCTGGGCGGCGTAGGCGCAGGCCTCCTCTTCGGCCGAGCCGCCGATCTCGCCGATCATGATGATCGCCTCGGTCTCGGGGTCCTCGTTGAAGAGGCGCAGGGCGTCGGTGTGGTTGGTGCCGATGATCGGGTCACCGCCGATGCCGATGCAGGTGGACTGGCCGAGGCCGAGCTTGCTGAGCTGGCCGACGGCCTCGTAGGTCAGCGTGCCGGAGCGGCTGACCACGCCGATGCTGCCGGGCTTGTGGATGTGACCGGGCATGATGCCGATCTTGCACTGACCCGGGGTGATGATGCCCGGACAGTTGGGACCGATCAGCCGGACATTCTTGCCCTGCAGGTAGCGCCAGGCCCGGACCATGTCATTGGCCGGGATGCCCTCGGTGATGGCGACGATCAGCGCCACGCCCGCGTCGGCGGCCTCGCAGATGGCGTCGGCGGCGAAGGGGGGCGGCACGAAGATCATGCTCGCGTTGGCCCCGGTCTCGGCCACGGCCTCGGCGACCGTGTTGAAGATGGGGACCGCGCCTTCAAAGGAGGAGCCGCCCTTGCCGGGGGTGACGCCCGCGACCAGGTTGGTGCCGTAGGCGCGGCACTGCGAGCTGTGGAAGGAGCCGGCGGAGCCGGTGATCCCCTGGGTGAGGAGGCGTGTGCCGCTGTTGACCAGAACTGCCATGGTGTCCTCCTACTGAACCGATGCCACGGCCTTCTCGGCCGCGTCCGCCATCGAGTCGGCGGGGATGATGGCGAGGCCGCTCTCGGCGAGCATCTTCTTGCCGAGCTCGACGTTGGTGCCTTCGAGGCGGACGACGAGGGGCAACTTGAGGCCGATCTCCCCGACCGCGGCGATGATGCCCTCGGCGATGACATCACACTTCATGATGCCGCCGAAGATGTTGACCAGGATGCACTTGACCGCCGGATCCTTGCTGATGATCTGGAAGGCGGACTTGACCTGGTTCTTGTTGGCGCCACCGCCGACATCGAGGAAGTTGGCGGGCTCGCCGCCGTAGTACTTGATGATGTCCATGGTGGCCATGGCGAGGCCCGCACCGTTGACCATGCAGCCGATGTTGCCATCGAGCTTGACGAAGTTGAGGTTGTAGGCGGTGGCCTCCACCTCGGCGGCGTCATCCTCGGCCGAGTCGTACCAGCCGGCGATCTCCTTCTGGCGGAAGGTCGCGTTGTCGTCGATCGCCATCTTGGCGTCGAGGGCCACCACATCCCCGCTGGGGGTGATGATGAGGGGGTTGACCTCGAGCATGTTGGCGTCGGTGGCGAGGTAGGCCTGGTACAGGTTCTGGAAGAGGGCCGTCGCCTGCTTCACCGACTTGCCGGTGAGGCCGAGGGCGAAGGCGATCTGCTGGGCCTGCCAGGCGCCGAGCCCGGTGACCGGATCGGCCCAGACCTTGACGATGGCCTCGGGGTTGTGGGCGGCGACCTCTTCGATCTCGGTGCCGCCCTCCTTGCTGGCCATCAGCACGATGCGGGACTTCTGCCGGTCGAGCAGCAGGGCGCAGTACAGCTCGGTGGCGATGTCGGCGCCGGTGGTGACGAGGATGGTCTTCACCACCACGCCGCCCAGCCCGGTCTGCTTGGTGACCAGCGTGTTGCCGAGGATCATGGTGGCGGCGGCGCGCACGTCGTCGAGGCTGCGGCAGAGCTGCACGCCGCCCTTGCCGGGGACCTTGGCCTCGCCGGCGATGACGGCGTCGAGGACCTCGGCGGAGACGACCTCCTTGAAGCGGCCCTTGCCACGGCCGCCGGCATGAACCTGGGCCTTGACGACCCAGAAGTCACCGCCGATCTCGGCGGCAGCGGCGACGGCCTCGTCGACCGTGGTGGCGGCCTTGCCGGGGGGCACGGGCACGTTGAAGCGGCGGAGGAGCTCCTTCGCCTGGTATTCATGGAGCTTCATGGGATCCTCCCCTCACATATGGGCGATGACGGCGTTGGCGAACTCGCTGCACTTGAGCAGCGTGGCGCCATCCATCATCCGGTGGAAGTCGTAGGTGACCTGCTTGGCGCCGATGGCACCGTCCATGCCCTTGATGATGAGGTCCGCGGCTTCGTTCCAGCCGAGGTGGCGCAGCATCATCTCGCCGGACAGGATGACCGAACCCGGGTTCACCTTGTCGAGGTTTGCGTACTTGGGCGCGGTGCCGTGGGTGGCCTCGAAGATCGCGTGGCCGGTGACATAGTTGATGTTGCCGCCCGGCGCGATGCCGATGCCGCCGACCTGCGCGGCCAGCGCGTCGGAGAGGTAGTCGCCGTTGAGGTTGAGCGTGGCGATGACGCTGAACTCACGGGGGCGGGTGAGGACCTGCTGGAGCGTGATGTCGGCGATGCTGTCCTTGACCAGCAGCTTGCTCTTCCAGGCGCCCTTGCCGTGGGTGGCGTAGATGGCGCCGAGCACCTCGTCGACCTCGGCGACGACGGCGGCCTGCTGGGCCGGGGTCATCAGGTCGTAGCCGGGGTCGATGGCCTTGGCGTTGTCGACGCTGGACAGCTCGGCGTTCTTGTCTTTGTTGTCGACGATCCAGCTCTCGCGCTCGGTGATGACCTCGTCGCGGAAGGCGGAGGTGGCCAGGTCGTAGCCCCAGTCCCGGAAGCCGCCTTCGGTGAACTTCATGATGTTGCCCTTGTGCACAAGGGTCAGGCTCTTCTTCTTCTCGCGCAGGGCGAACTCGATGGCGGCCTTGACGAGGCGCTCGGTGCCCTGGCGGGAGACGGGCTTGACGCCGAAGCCGCTGGTCTCAGGGAAGCGCACCTTGCCGCCGCTCTTCAGCTCGCCGTTGAGGAACTCGAAGAACTTGATGGCCTCGGGGCTGCCTGCCTTGAACTCGATGCCGGCGTAGATGTCTTCGCAATTCTCGCGGAAGATCACCATGTCGCAGTCGCCGGGGCGCTTGACCGGGCTGGGCACGCCCTGGAACCAGCGGACGGGGCACAGGCAGACGTAGAGGTCGAGGATCTGCCGCAGGGCCACGTTGAGCGAGCGGATGCCGCCGCCGACCGGGGTGGTGAGCGGGCCCTTGATGCCCACGAGGTACTCGCGGAAGGCGGCGAGGGTCTCATCGGGCAGCCAGTTGCCGGTCTGGCGGAAGGCCTTCTCGCCTGCGAGGACCTCCTTCCACTGGATCTTGCGGCTGCCGCCGTAGGCCTTCTCCACAGCGGCGTCGAAGACGCGCACCGAGGCGGCCCAGATGTCGGCGCCGGTGCCATCGCCCTCGATGAAGGGGATGATCGGGGTGTTGGGGACGTGCAGCGAGCCATCCTCGGCGATGCGGATGGTCGAGTCGGCGACGGACGCGGACATGGAGCGCTCCAGGCGAGAGGAGAGGGAAAACAAAACGGGGCCTCGCGCAACGCGAAGCCCCGGGGGTGAGCGGCCTTTGCCGCCTACTTCTCGAGGCGGCGGCGGGGCTGGTTCACGGGGATGTCGTCGGGCCGGTAGATGGCCACACCCTTGCCGCCGCGGTGCACGAGGCGCTCGTCGACGATCTGGGCGGAGATGCCGGAGCAGCGGGCCAGACCGAAGAGCACCGTGTAGTACTCGGCGTCGGTGAGGCCGCAGGCGCGCAGCAGGGTGCCGGAGACCGCGTCGACGTTGGGGTAGGGGTTCTTGACCTTCGGCGACTCCTTGAGCACCTTGACGGCCCGCTCGCGCATGATGACGGCGCGCTGGTAGAGCGGGTCATCGGCGCAGAGCTTCTTGCCGAGCTCGTACTGGACGCCGGCGCGGGGGTCTTCGGCGCGCAGGACGGCGTGACCGAAGCCGAAGATCGAGCGGCCAGCGGCCATCTCGTCGCGGACGAACTGCTCGACGGCGTCGGGATCGTTGGTGTTGCAGCGGTCGAGGAACTCCAGGCACTCCTGGTTGGCGCGGCCGTGCAGGGGGCCGTAGAGGCCGGCCATCGAGGCGCCCAGCGAGGCGTAGGTGTCGGACTTGCCGGAGGCAACGGCCTTGCCCACGAAGGTGGAGAGGTTGCCGCCGCCGTGGTCCATGTGCAGGACGTAGAAGACGCGCATGAGCGCGGTGAGCTTCTCGGCGTCGGCGCCGGGCACGCCCATCATCTGGACGAAGTTCTCCATCAGGCCGAGCTCCGGCTTGCTGGCGATGGGGTCACCCCAGCCAGAGCGGATGCGGTAGATGGCGGCGACCACCTCGGGCATCTGGGCGACGACGTTGAGGCCGTCTTCGCGGTAGTTGCCGGTCTTGCAGAGCATGCCGAGGAAGGTGAGGCCCGCGATGAGCCACTCCATCGGGTGGCCTTCCTTGGGGAGGCTCTTGATCATCTCGATGACGCGGGGGTTGACCGCGGCGCGCTTGACCAGCTCGGCCTTAAAGGCGCTGAGCTCATCGCTGGTGGGCAGGCGCTTGTAGAAGAGCAGGTAGACCGCGGCCTCGGGATCGAGATCGGCGAGGTCGGCGATGGGGTAGCCGACGTAGTGCAGGCCGTCCTGGGGGTTGACCTCAGAGGTGTAGACCGTGCTGACGGGGAAGCCCCGCATGCCGGTGTCCAGGTGGCTCTCTTTGATCTCGAACAGGACCTTGTCGGTCTTCTCAGCTTGCGACATCTGCCCACGACCTCCATGTACGGATGGAGCGGTCGCTTATCCAGGCTTGATGGGTTGTGCCACGCCGGGCGGCTCAGGCCTCGGCGACCGGGCCGGCGGCGGCGCGGAGCTGGGCCTCGGTGACGAGGAAGGCCACGCGCCCCGATCCGGTGGGGACGTGCACATCGGCTTCAAAGCGCTGGCCGACAAAGGCGCCGAGGGGCATCGCGTCGCTGATGGCGCGCAGCTCGCCCGAGCAGGCCGGCCAGTCAAAGGAGAGTACTGGGCGCTCTTCAAACCAGGCCCGCGCCGCGAGCAGCACGAGGCCCTCCTTCTCGCCTTCGCTCAGGGGCAGCGGGCAGGCCAGGAAGACAAAGCCCCAGCGGGTGTGGGGAAAGCCGCCGCTCATCGGCGCTCCACGGGGCCGGCCCGCCGGCCGATCGCCCAAATCAGCGCCTCGACCTGGCGCCCCAGACCGAGGACGCGCTCGCCGAGCCGGCGGGCGAGCTGCGCCAAGAGGAGCAGGCCGAGCCCACCCGCCGCTGCAGTCGCCAGGGCCGCCGGGGGCCAGGGGGTCCAGCGCTGTTGGGGCGGCATGGTCTGGGCGTCCACTGCGATCGCAGGTGCATCTTCTTCGCGCTCCCCACCGGGCGGTGGGGCTGCGCCGGGCTGTTCCCCCTCTCGTGGCTCGGCGCGCGCGGTGCGATCGGAGAGGGCCACCAGTTGGGGCTTGCCGGCGGTCGCGTTGACCCGCTGCAGGGCGATCGGCAGGGAGGCCGCCCCGCCTTCGCTGAGCTGGAGCAGGGCCGATCCTGCCCGGGGCAGGGTGAAGCGGGCGAACCAGATGTGGTCGCCCGGGAAGCGATCGGCCGCGTCGCTGCCGTCGTCGCTGGCCGAGACCTCCAGGCGGGTGCCGTCCTCCAGGGTCGCCACCACCCAGGGAGACCGCAGGCGCCGCGCGTCGCGGTCATCAATTCGGACCACCAAGACGGGCTCACCCTCCGCCCTGGCCACCGAAGCGCCAAGGAGGAGGGTGAGGAAGAGCGCCGCGCGCCGCTTCATTCCGACGCTCAGGGGGAGGTCCAGAGCCCCGCGCTGCCGTAGGCGCCCATGTCCGCCGCCGAGCCGTCGGGATCGGTGTAGGCGGCGCTGGCCGAGTCCATCGCCGGGCTGGTGGCCTGGAGGCGGAGGTCGTCGTTGCCGAAGTTGCCGTCGGCCGACCAGGCGACAAAGAGCGGGTTGGCGCTGATGTTGCCGGTGGCGCCGGTGGGGTCGGCGAAGACGCTGGTGTTGTAGGTGCCGCTGCCGGTGGAGTTGAAGACGTCGGTGTAGGACACCGCCAGCATGCCGCCGGTCACGCCGTCGATCACCGCGCCGCTCCCGTTCTCGGCGAAGATGGAGTTGGCGAGGGTCGCGCTGCCATCGGCATCGATGTAGACGCTGCCCATGCCCTCGTTGCCGGCGCCGGAGACGAAGTTGGAGAGCAGGGTGCCGCTGAGCACGCTGACCGCGCCGCCGCCGACGCCACCGCCCGCCGAGCTGGCGGCGTTGTTGACGAAGATGACGTTGGTGGCGGTCACGCTGCCTTCGCTGGCGACGCCGCCGCCCGACGAGGCGCCGTTCTGGTTGAACAGCACCTGGGTGACGGTGAGGGCGCCCGTGGCCTGCACGTAGGCGCCGCCGCCGATGTCGGCGCTGTTGGCGCTGAAGGTGGTGCTCTCCACCACCGGCGCGCCATTGCTGACAAAGAGGCCTGCACCGAAGGACTCGATGTACTCGTCGTTGCCAGCGTCATCGACCACCGTGTGGGCGTAGTCGGGCAAGATGCAGCGGTTGATGTGGTTCCAGGTCAGCGTGGGGCTGGCGTTGTCCACGTACACGCAGCCGCCCTGGTAGGTGTACCGGGTGGAGGTGCAGGTGACGCCCGAGCCGCAGTCGAAGGGCTCGGTGGTGGTGGTGAGCTTGCCGCCGCCGTTGGTGATGGTGAAGCCGGTCAGCTGGGCCGAGGCGCCCTCACCCGAGTCGAAGGTGACCGTGGAGCCGGTGCCGGTGCCCTGGATGGTGGTGTCGCCCGCGCCGCCAACGCCGAACACCAGGATGTTCTTGCCGTTGAAGTCGATGTTCTCGGGGTAGGAGCCGGGGAAGACGTAGACGCACACGCGAGCGGCGTCGATGCCATCCTGGATCACCTCGTAGGGGTTGCCACGGCTGCCAGCGGCGCCGGTGCCGGTGTCGGTGGTGTCCCAGGGGCCCCAGGTGTCGCCGGTGTCCCAGCCTTCGGTGCCGGTGCCGGGGACCGGGCCGCGATTGGAGACATGAACCGGCTCGCCGACGTCGCCGTCGTCGCAGTCCATCTTGTTGGAGACGTAGCCGTCGGGCTGCTCGCAGGCGGTGGTGGGGGCGCCGGGATCGCCGTAGGAGTCGCCGTCTTCGTCGCGGTACCACTCAGAGGTGGTGAGGTCGTCGTCGATGGTGCCGTTGCAGTCGTTGTCTTCGCCGTCGCAGAGCTCATCGGCGCCGGGGTAGACAGCCTCGTTGTCGTCGTTGCAGTCGTCGGAGGTGGGGACCCAACCCGGCAAGGCCTCACAAGCCTCGCTCGTGGTCGTGGGGTCGCCGAAGCCGTCGTTGTCGTCGTCGGCGTAGAAGGTGCCCATCACGCCTTCGTCGACCTGACCGTCGCAGTTGTTGTCGACGCCGTCACAGGCTTCTTCGGCGCCGGGGAAGGCGGTGGCGTCGGCGTCGTTGCAGTCTTCGCCAGCCGGCACGCCGTCGTTGTCAGCGTCTGCGGCGTTGTCGCCGGTGTCGACGCCGAGGCCGCCGTTTCCAGGCACACCCTTATCGGCACAAGCGATGGCCAGGACGCACGAGGTCAAAAAGACCCAGGAAAGCTGAGGACGGTGCATGTGAGATTCCATCGCGAAAGGGGGTAGCCGTTGAGAGCTTTGCCGCTACTCGGATTTATAATCGACCGATCGGCGGGCATGCCAGCGTAATTGTGTCAAAGGAGAAGGAACTTTGGGGTTGGATGCCCCCCTGTCGGCGGGCGATCGGCGGGCTGAAGGGGGATGCTACTGCGGCTGGCCGCCCTGGTTGTTCCCCTGTCCGCCTTGCTGGCCGGACTTCGAGCCCATGCCGCCCTGCTGGCCGCCCTGCTGGCCGCCCTGCTGACCGCCCTGCTGACCGCCCTGCTGGCTGCCCTTGGCGCCCTGACCGTTCTGGCCCTGACCGCCCTGGCCGGACATTCCGCCCTGGCCCTGCCCGCTTTGGCCTGACATTCCGCCCTGGCCCTGCCCGCCCTAGCCCTGCCCGCTTTGGCCTGACATTCCGCCCTGGCCCTGGCCGCCCTGGCTCTGCCCGCCTTGTCCGGACATTCCGCCCTGGCCCTGGCCGCCCTGGCTCTGCCCGCCTTGTCCGGACATTCCGCCCTGGCCCTGACTGCCTTGGCTCTGCCCGCCTTGTCCGGACATTCCGCTCTGGCCCTGCCCGCCCTGGCCCTGCCCGCCCTGGCCTTGGCCCCCTTGCGAGGTCATGCCGCCCTGGCCGCTGTTCTCAGCCTTGCCGCCGGATTTGCTGGCCTTCGACTCCCCCTCCTTGGTGGTGGGGGTCGCGATTCCGGCCGTGCCGCCGAGGTTGCCGATGAACTTCTCGATGCTGCCTTGATCCAGCAGCGAGAGCCACTGTTGCGGATCGACGCCCGCGCAGGCCGGCTGGAGCTTCACGAAGCGGATCTGCTGACCCTGGAGCATCGCCTGGTCGATGGCGTCGAGCGCTGCGACCGTCGCTTCGGGGGTGGACTCGGCCTCGGCGTCGAGGTTCTTGATGATCTCACTTTGCGACATCAGCACCGCAGACGTGTCGAGGGCGGTGGCTTCGATGGTGAGCTTCAGCCCCAGGATGGTGCGCCGGGCGGCGATCAGCTTGGCCTGATCGGTGTCGCGGGTGCCCCAGTTGGGCAGGTTGGTGGAGGACTCGGCCGACATGCGCGAGCGGCTCTCGATCAGCAGCTCTTCGGGGGCCGCGACATCCCAGATCATCTTGCGCCCGTCGGCCGTGGCGGCCGCCAGCACTTCCTTCAAGGCCTCACGGTCGGCCTTGAGGGACTCAGCCTCTACGGTCTGGTAGGTCAGGAAGGCCGCGTCGAGGCCGGGGCCCTGGCAGGCCAGGGTGAGTTGGGCCTCCACGTCGATGAGGGCGCGCTTGATGCGCTGGTCTTCGACCTTGCGCGCCGCCTGGCGGGCCTCGAGGATGGAGCCGATCGTTTTGGGCACCTCCTTGTCGGGGAAGGTGGTCATCACGGTCGGCAGGAAGCTCCAGGGATCGGCGGACCGTGCCCGCGACGTCGACGTGGCGGTCACGGTCGCGGTGCTCGGCGTGGAGGAGGGCAGGGGTGTGGTGGATTGCGGCGCGTCGTCGCCGCAGGCCAGGAGGAGCACCAGGGGCAACGCCCACCGCAGGATCGAAGGAGACGAGACGAGTGCGGGCATGAGGCAATCCTCAAATCGAAGGGGGCGGGCCCACAGGGGGACGGAGCCGGGGGGCGTAGCTAATTCATTTGGCGGCGCGGTGGCGAAGCGCCGGGCGCGCCTCAACCCGAGGTGACAGCGGCGAGATAGGACGGCGCGCCGTGGAGCCTGCCCCGTCGTGCGTTTGGTCTCGCTTTTCCTCCTGCGCCTTCTCGCCCTTGCCGGCTGCTGTGGGCTTGTGGTCGGGGTTCACGCGGCGGTGACGGAGGCGCTGCCGGGCCTCTCCCTCGGGCGGGCCTACCTGCTCTGGCCGGGGCCGCCCCTGCTCCTGACCTTCGTTGTGCTCGGCGTTTCGATGTGGGCCAGCGGTAAATTGTTGTCGTACCCGGTCGGGCACGGCGCCTTGGCGCC
>Ga0164294_10000882_pt1 | contig 28378 bp, 16 predicted proteins | sample GEODES005metaG_FD_111479 | JGI IMG/M metagenome (GOLD analysis project Ga0164294, IMG submission 111479) | Oligotrophic lake water microbial communities from Sparkling Lake, Wisconsin, USA - GEODES005 metaG | ecosystem: Environmental > Aquatic > Freshwater > Lake | place: USA: Sparkling Lake...
GTGACACGGTGGCCGGGCGCAGCGCTCTCACGCACTCCCCCACCCCGCACACGTGTGCTCCTCGTCCTTCGCCGGCGCCGCGGTACCAGCCGCGCTGAGCGTTCCAGGAGACCCGAACGAACGTCGCCGCTTCGCCGCGTCGTCGGCAGACGACGCAGGTACGAATCGGTCCTATGCCGTTTCCTCTTCGCTGTCGACGGTCGATTCCTCAACCTCGGCCACGAAGACGGCCTCGTCGACGATCTCGCCGTCGTCATTAATTTCAATGACGTCGACCACCTCGACCACCGAGCCGTCCTCCATCTCGACGATCTCGTCGATCACCGCGAGGAAGGGGGAGAGGGCGTTCCGCGTGCGCGGCGCGATCACCCGGCGTAGCGTGCGGACGACTTCCTCGGCGGTCACCGCGGTACCGTCGGGCCAGGTCGCATCGTCGCGCAGGCGGAAGATGAAGCTGCGGCCATCGTCGATCACGATCCAGCGCTCGGCCAGGCCGGGCTCGATCTGGCCGGCGGCATCGAAGCGGACCAGGCCCTGCGCCGTCGCGCCCAGCAGCGCGCGGCGCGCCGGATCGAGCGGGCCGCCATCGGGATCGGCAAGCGCGCTGCCCGCGCCGATCGCGCTGACCACCACCGCGGTATCGTCGCGTCGCTGGCCCGCACCGCCGCCGCATGCCGCGAGCGCGAGCAAGGGGAGAAGACAGAGGAGGCGAGGGCGCATCAGGACGATCCGGGCAGGGTGAAGCCGGTGTATGGAAGCAGGCCCCGGCTGCCAACCCCTGTGAGCCCTGTCCCGGCGCGGCAACGATTCGGCTTGGTGCCACGCGCTATCGGGAACCGGACCAGACCGCGCTTGGTTCCCCGCTTCGTCTCGAAAGGGAGTGTATCAATATGCGTATTCTCGGTCGCGCGGCAGCTACTGCCGCGATTCTCTCACTGGCGACGGCGCCGGCGCTTGCCGCGCCCGGTCAGCCGGCATCGAAGCTCTCGCTGCGCGCAGCAACCGCTTCGAAGCACAAGTCGGACCTTGCCGGCGCACCGATCATCGCGATCATCGGCGTGGTCGCGATCGTCGCCGGCGGCGTGATCATCGCCACGCAGGACGACGATTCGCCCGACAGCCCCTAAGCTGATCTGAGAAGTCTGGGCCAGCTCCCCTCGAATGCCGGGGGAGGGCTGGTGCGGACGGCGGGACTCGAACCCGCACGCCCCGAAGGGCAGAAGATTTTAAGTCTCCGGCGTCTACCGGTTCCGCCACGTCCGCATGCGCCCATGCCAAGCGCATGGGGCCGTCAGCGTCAAGCGGTGCGCAACGCTTACACGTTGAGCTTGATGCGCATTTCCTTGCCAGGCTTGAAATAGGGGACGCGCTTCGCGTCAACCTCGACCGTCTCGCCCGTGCGCGGGTTGCGGCCGGTACGCGCATCGCGTGCGCGGGTGGAGAAAGCACCGAAGCCGCGCAGTTCCACGCGGCCATCTTCCTGCAGGCGCCCGACGATCTCATCGAAGAAAACGGACACGATCTTCTCGACCTCACGAACCGAGAGGCCGGGATTGTCCTGCACCAGCAACTGAACCAGTTCCGAGCGGATCATCCGCACCCTCCATTTTGCGCGCCACTCGCGGCTTTCCGCTGCGCGCTCAATCCCTTTGAGGTTCTCTAGCGCCGTTCCGCAATCTTCATCAAGGCGAAGATTGCCTATTAACCTATGATAATTGGCTATGATCGAAACGGGGAGCGGTTTTCGCCGCTCCCCGCTCGAAAGTCTTAGTTCTTCTCGTTGCGGGCCTTGAGGGCCTCGCCGAGGATGTCGCCCAGCGACGCGCCCGAATCGGACGAGCCATACTGCGCAACAGCCTGCTTCTCTTCGGCGATCTGCATCGCCTTGACCGAGAAGGTCGGCTTCTTCGAACGATCGAACCCGGTGACCATCGCATCGAGCTTCTGGCCGACCTGGAAACGCTCCGGACGCTGCTCGTCGCGGTCGCGGCCGAGATCGGTGCGCTTGATGAAGCCAGTCGCGCCGTCTTCGCCAACCTGCACTTCGAGGCCCGCGTCGCGGACTTCGAGGATGGTGACGGTGACAACCTGGTTCTTGTTGAGGCGGTCAGCCGAAGTGGTCGAACCGGCAGCGGCAACGCCACCACGCTCGAGCTGCTTCATGCCGAGCGAGATACGCTCCTTGTCCGGCTCCACGGCGAGAACGATGGCCTTAACGACCTCGCCCTTGCGGTGCAGGTTGAGCGCGTCTTCACCCGAGATGCCCCAGGCGATGTCCGACATGTGGACCATGCCGTCGACGTCGTTGTCCAGACCGATGAACAGGCCGAACTCGGTGGCGTTCTTGACTTCGCCTTCGACTTCGGTGCCGACCGGGTGAGCAGCCGCGAAGGCCTCCCACGGATTGCCCTGGGCCTGCTTGAGGCCGAGCGAGATGCGGCGCTTCTCGGCGTCGACCTCGAGGACCACGACTTCGACTTCCTGCGAGGTCGAGACGATCTTGCCCGGGTGGACGTTCTTCTTGGTCCAGCTCATCTCCGAGACGTGGACCAGGCCTTCGATGCCCGGCTCCAGCTCGACGAACGCGCCGTACTCGGTGATGTTGGTCACGCGGCCCGACAGCTTCGCACCGACCGGGTACTTGGCGGCGGCGCCATCCCACGGATCGCTCTCGAGCTGCTTCATGCCGAGCGAGATACGCTGCGTGTCGCGGTTGATGCGGATGATCTGCACCTTCACCGTGTCGCCGATGTTGAGCATCTCCGACGGGTGGTTGACGCGCTTGTAGCTCAGGTCGGTGACGTGCAGCAGGCCGTCGATGCCGCCGAGATCAACGAACGCACCGTAATCGGTGATGTTCTTGACGACGCCGTCGATGATCTGACCCTCGGCCAGGCTCTGGATGAGGCCCGAACGCTGCTCGGCGCGGGTCTCTTCGAGCACGGCGCGGCGCGACACGACGATGTTGCCGCGCTTGCGGTCCATCTTGAGGATCTGGAAGGGCTGCGGGATGTCCATCAGCGGGGTGACGTCGCGCACCGGGCGGATGTCAACCTGCGAGCCGGGGAGGAAGGCCACCGCGCCCGAGAGGTCGACGGTGAAGCCGCCCTTGACGCGGCCGAAGATGACGCCTTCGACGCGGGCCGACTTGGCGAATTCGGTTTCCAGCTTGTCCCAGGCGGCTTCGCGGCGGGCGCGGTCGCGGCTGAGCATTGCTTCGCCATTGGCGTTCTCGACGCGGTCGACATAGACTTCGACTTCGTCGCCGACCTTCAGGTCAGCCTTCTGGCCCGGCGCAGCGAATTCGCGCAGCGGCACGCGGCCTTCGGACTTCAGACCCACGTCGATGACTGCGAGGTCGTTCTCGATGCCGGTGACGGTGCCGATCACGACGCGGCCTTCGAAGCCGTCAGCCTGACCGATCGTCTGGTCGAGAAGTGCCGCGAAATCGTCGCGGCTCGGATTTGCCGTAGTGGCCATGTGTTAGAGTTCCTAGTTCAGTTTTTCCGGCCAACCGGTTGGGTCCGGCGGTCTTTGGGCCAGAATTGCCGCGGCGGCCGAATGCCGGTCGCAGCATCCCGCGCACGATGACAAGCAGAGGAAAGCAAGCCGCCGATTAAAGCGAAAAGGGCGCGTGAGAGTCGTCTCTCCGCGCCTTCCTCCACGAGCATAGCCCGCTGGACGCGCGGCCCTTAGCCGAAACGGCCGTTATCCGCAAGCATTGCGGAGCGGCGCGCGGGGTGCGAGGTGCGGTGGCTGAGCCAGGGTTCGCAAGGAATGACGATGCAGTACGAGAACGAGACTTTCGAAGGGGGCGTAGTGAAGCTGGACGGAAACAGCTTCACCAAATGCACCTTCAACAATGTGACGTTCGATTATTCGGGCGGCCCCGTCGATATGGAGGCGTGCAGCATCCAGCGCTTCTCGCTGCAGTTCGGCGGCGACCTCGCCCAGGGGCTGTTCACCCTCTACCAGCTGTTCGGCACCGAAGGCACGCTGCAGCTGATCCGCGGCTTCACCGAGCCGCCGGCAGAAGGCGAGATCCAGCTCCGCGTCTGAACCGGGGAGTTGCCCTCAGGCGGCGGCGCGAAGCTGCGCGACTGCCTTGCGGGCGACCACCGGGCGGAACACCAGCGACAGCACCATCGGCTCGCTGCCCTCGGGCGGCGCGGCGATCAGCACGCCGGTGGGATTGGCGCGGAACAGGCCGGGGCTCATCTGCTCCATCGCGTCCGCCGTGGCCTTGGCCGCGATCGTCGATGCGGACTTGCCGTCCCACATGTCCTCGAGCGGCATGAAGCCGAACTCCTCGACCTGGACCCATTCGCAGATCTGGCCGAGCTGCACCGCGACCACCGGCCGCTGCGCGCCCACCGGCACGCGGACGTGATAATAGCCCTCGGCGGTCGGCCAGGCGGTGAATTCCATTATGCCCTGCTCGGTAGCGCCGGCCAGGATCACCGGCACCTGGAGCCCGCCGACCTCGAAGTCGGTCGAGCGCAGGTCGAGCTTGAAGCGCGAAGCGGTGAAGTTGGCGAGGCTCACCGGCAGGCCCTGGGCCTGGAGCTCGGCGGACATGAACTGGGGCAGCTGGTCGTTGTAGAAGGTCAGGCCGCGGCGGCGCAGGCCGTGCTGGCCCCGGCCCTTGTCGACCAGCGTCACCGAGGCGGCGCTGCCCATGTTATAGTCGAAGTCGAACGTCTCGAAGACGCTCACTTCCTTGGCGCTGGGCAGGAAGAACAGGCGGGCGAAGCTGGCGGCGGCGGCGCGGCAGCGGCTGGCGAGGTCGTCGGCCTTCGGCGCGCGCAGGCGGCTGGCGCCGGCCGCGGTGACGAAGTCGAGGCAGGCGGCCTGAACTTCGCCGCGGGTGGCGTTGCTCGCGGCCTTGGCATCGACCTTCTCGCGCACCGGGGTGCCGTCGGCATCGAAGTCGATCGTCGAGCCCTGCTCGACGTTGCAGAGCTGCTCGAGCACCACGATCGAGCGCGAGAGCGCGTGGAGCGTGCGATAGTCGAAGTTGCGTACGTCGATCATGCCGCGCTTGTCGAGGCCCGACTGGCGCTTCTCGCGCAGGAAGATGTACCGGCCGGAAACGCTGACGTTCATCGCCTCGGCCAGGATCGGGGTCAGTAGGTTCTGGACCGTGCCGTTATAGCCGATGTCGACCAGCATGATCGCGTCGCCATTCTCGACGCCCGCGGCGCCCAGGTGCGCGACGATCTTCTTGAGGAAGGCGTTCCGGCGGGTGAAGATCTTGCGCTGAATGTCGCGATCCTTGCGGATCCATTTCACGAACGCCGCGCGCTCGACCTTGGCGTCGTCCGGATCGCTGGCCTTGTCGTACTTGGCGTATTCGTGGCTGAACAGCATCAGCTGGCGCGCGAGCGAGCGGACGGGCAGGCGCTCGGTCCACTCCTCCAGATAATGGTCGAGGAACTTCTCGTCGGCGATGCTGCCGCGCAGCGCGACGAAGCGGCTGATCTCCACCGTCTTCGCGTTCATCTCGGGATAGAGCGCGTCGAACACCTTGTAGGGCAGATAGCCGTCGCGCATCACGAAGAGCGGGCGGACGGTGCGGCCGGCCCTGGCGCTGGCCTCGTCGAGCTCGTTCTTCAGCCAGTGCGAAAAGGTTTCCAGGCCCGGGCCGACAATGTCGTGGCCGAGCATATAGGCGGGCTCGTCCGAGTTGCGCAGCGCGATCTGGGCGCGGTGCGGCTGGGCGATCGGGCGGGTGATGCCCGATTGCGGATCGAGCATCAGTGCGGTCGCCGCTTCCATGCGCAGCCGGCTGGCGGCGTCGCTGTCGAACTGGAGCAGGTGCGCGGCATGGAGGCCGTGCTCGATCGCGGAATCATAATCGGCGGCGCGATTGTCGCCGACGTGCAGGATCTTGTCGGGCGAGACGCCGAGCGTCTTCAGCACGATCTGGAACAGCCCGTCGCGCTTGCCTTCGCCATAGGCATTGGAAACGAAGACCTGGTCGACCAGCGCCAGCACGTCCTCGCCGGCTGCGCCGGCGATATGGGCGCGCAACTGCGGCTCGGTCAGGTACATGTCGGAGACGATGATCAGCTTCAGCCCGCGGCGCTTGGCCTCACGCATCAGCGCGACGGTGGGGGCGAAGGCGAAGGCGTGGCTGGCTTCGATCTCCAGCTCGCGGCCGATCGCGGCCTCGAGCTCGGCATCGTCGGCGTTGCCCAGCATCTCGCGGTAAATGTCGGTGAGGCCCACTTCGCGGGCGCCGGTGCGCAGATGGGCACGCTTGCGGGCGTGCGATTCGGCCCACATCCGCGGCTCCACGCCGCCGCCGACGAATTCGATATCGGCGAACACGTCGCTCGGCGCATGCGTGTTGCGCCAGATCAGCGTATCGAAACAGTCGAGCGACAGGACCTCGATCCCGTCAGGCGCCTTGTCCAGCAGCCCTTCGATCTCGAATGCGCGCACCGTCATCTGCATGGTAATCCCCCGGGGTTCCTCCGGGACAATACTGAGCGGTCTTGGTTATTAAGGCGTTAACCAGCCTGGTCGGCGGGGTTGGTCTTCGCCTCGACGATGGCGATCGCGCGCTGCACGGCGGCGTCGATCGAGAGGAAGCTGGTGTCGAGCAGCACCGCATCGGGGGCCTGGAGCATCGGCGCTTCGCTGCGCTTGGAATCGCGCTCGTCGCGGGCGCGGATGTCGCCGAGCACCTTGTCGAGGCTGGTGAGGGTGCCGTTCTTGCGCAGCTCGAGATGCCGGCGCTGGGCGCGGATCATCGGCGTCGCCTTGACGAACAGCTTCACCTCCGCGTCCGGCGCGATTACCGTGCCGATGTCGCGCCCGTCGAGCACCGCGCCGCCGGGCTGGCGGGCGAACTTCTTCTGGCGGTTGAGCAAAGCGGCGCGGACCAGCGGGTGCGCCGAGACGATCGAGGCGGCCTTGCCCACCTCGTCGGTGCGCAGCCAGGCGTCGTTGAGCAGGTAATCCTCGAAGCTGCACGCGGAGACCGCGTCGGCTTCCTTGGCGGGATCCAGCTCCTCGCGCAGCACGGTCGCGGCGACGGCGCGATAGAGCAGTCCGGTATCGAGATGCGGCAAACCGTAGTGCTGCGCGAGTGCGCGCGCGATGGTGCCCTTACCAGAGGCTGCCGGTCCGTCGACTGCGATGATCATGATGGCTTCAAGCGTTCGCGGCACGCGGGCGCGCCGTCAAGCGATTCGGCGGCAAATCCGCATCAAATGGCGTCGTGGCGCGCCATCCAGTCGCGCAGCAGGGCCAGATAGGCCTCGGGCTGGTCCGAAAGGATCGAATGCGCCGACCCCGCGACTTCCCGGAAGGTCGCGCCGGGAACCCTGGCGGCGAACTTCGAAACCGTCTCCGGGCGGGCTTCGTCATACTCGCCGCACACGAACAGCGTCTTCGCGCCGATCAGCTTCGCGAGCAGCGGCTCGCCGTCATAGTCGCGCAGCGTGCCGGTCGAGACGAACTCGGCCTTGCCCCACATCCGCTGGTAGAGCGTGTCGCCGGCATCGCGCGGGGCCGCGGCGCGATATTCGGCCACGCCATTGGCGCGGTTCGATCGGATCACGTAGCGGCGATAGAAGTCCCAGGTCGCTTCCTCGCAGGCCTCGGCCGGGGGCGGCGCGGCAGTGTCGCACTTCTCCAGCGTGGTGCGGACCTCGGCGGGCATCCGGGACCGGAGCAAATTGGCGTCGGCGATCCAGCTCCTGGTCGAAACCAGGGGCGACTGGACGATCAGGCTGGCGGTGTCGGGCCGGCGCCGGGCGCCATATTCGATCGCCAGCGTGCCGCCCCAGCTGCCGCCGCCGACATGCCAGCGGGTGATGCCCAGCGCGTCGCGGATGCGGTCGATCTCGTTGACGAAGCGCGGGACCTGCCAGTTCTTCGGATCGAGCGGCGCATCCGAGCGGCCGCTGTCGAGCTGGTCCCACAGGATCACCGCGCGCTCCTGCGCCAGCGCGGTGAGCGGAAGCAGCCCCGAATGATCGCCGCCCGGGCCGCCATGCGCATAGATCAGCGGCGGGCGCGGTCCCTTGAGGTCGCCATTGATCCGGACATAGACGCTGCCGCCCTCGACCGGGACCATCAGCTCGCGATCCGGCTTGAACCGGATCTCCTCGCGCATCCGTGCCCAGGCGGGGAGGGCGATGGCGCCGGCGGCGAGGCCGCCGAGGAAAGCGCGGCGGCCGATCCGGGTCATGCGGTCAGGCTGTCCAATACGTCGAAAAAGGCGGGGTAGCTGGTCTGCACCGGCGCGACATCGTCGATCGCGATCGGCGCGGCGGCGGCGAGGCCGGCGACGGTCATGCTCATCGCGATGCGGTGATCGAGCTTCGAGACGGCCGCGCCGCCGCCCGGGATCGGCGCACCGCCGGTGCCGGTGATCGCCAGGCCGTCGTCATACTCCTCGAGGACGACGCCATTGGCTTCGAGCGCCGCGCGCATCGTCGCGATCCGGTCCGATTCCTTGACGCGCAGCTCGTGCGCGCCGCGGGCGACGGTGCGCCCCTCGGCGACCGAGGCGGCGACGAACAGGATCGGATATTCGTCGATCATGCTCGGGGCGAGCTCGGGCGGGACCTCGATCGCCTTGAGCGGGGCGTGGCGCACGCGCAGGTCGGCGACCGGCTCCCCGCCGACTTCGCGCGAATCGACCGCCTCGATCGACGCGCCCATCATCCGCAGCGCCTCGATCAGCCCGGTGCGGGTGGGGTTCATGCAGACATTGGCGATAGTGATGTCCGAGCCCGGTACGATCGACGCCGCGACCATCCAGAAGCCGGCCGAGGAGGGGTCGCCCGGCACGATGATGTGCTGGGGCTTCAATTCCGCCTCGCCGCGGATCGAGATGATCTTGCCCTCGGGGCTGTCCTCGACGGTAAGCTCGGCGCCGAAGCCGCGCAGCATCCGCTCGCTATGGTCGCGAGTCGGCACCGGCTCGATGACGCGGGTGATGCCCGGCGTGTTGAGGCCGGCGAGCAGCACCGCCGACTTCACCTGCGCCGAGGCGACCGGCAGCGTGTAGGTGATCGGCACGGCGGGATTGATACCCCGCAACATCAGGGGGAGCCGGCCGCCGGGGCTGGCGGTGATTTCCGCGCCCATCTGGCTGAGCGGCTCGATCGCGCGGCCCATCGGGCGGCTGGAGAGCGAGGCGTCGCCGGTGAAGGTCACGGTGATCGGGTGGCTGGCGACCAGGCCCATGAGGAGGCGGGTCGAGGTGCCCGAATTGCCCATGTCGAGCGCGGTCTCGGGCTGGAGCAGCCCGCCGACGCCGACGCCGCTTACCGTCCACACGCCGTCGTCACCGCGCGTGATCGTCGCGCCCATCGCCCGCATCGCGGCGGCGGTGGCCAGCACGTCCTCGCCTTCAAGCAGGCCCTCGATCCTGCTTTCGCCCACTGCCAGGGCCGAAAACATCAGCGAGCGGTGGCTGATCGACTTGTCGCCGGGAACGGTGACACGGCCCTTCAGCGGACCACGGGAGGAGACGGCGAGCGGGCGGGGCGTAGCAGAGGACATGACGCGCGGCTTTGACAGCGCCCTTGCGGCATGGCAAGGCGCGCCCCACTTTCCGGGACAACATCCCGAAATCCGAGATTTTGAAAGGCGAAGAGGCAACACATGGTGAAGCCGGAATGGGGCACCAAGCGCGCGTGCCCGAAGTGCGGTACGCGCTTCTATGATCTGACCAAGGACGAACCCGTGACCTGCATCAGCTGCTCGTTCAGCTGGGATCCGGAGCCGATTCTCAAGTCCAAGCAGCCGCTGCCCTTCGAGGTGGTGAAGAAGGACGGCGAGAAGCCCGAGACCGAAGACGGCGATCTGGGTGACGAGGATCTGGACATCGGCGAGGACGAAGAGCCCTCGGCCGACGACGATGTCGATCTGGGCGGCGACGACGACCTGGGCGTCGAGACCGGCGGCGACGACGACGAACAGTAATTTCGGGGAAAATGGCAGGGACCGCAAAAAGGTCCTTGCCAGACCCGAAGGGCCCATCTAGAGGGCCCGTCTCCCGGGGAAATGGGGCCGTAGCTCAGCTGGGAGAGCGTCGCAATGGCATTGCGAAGGTCAGGGGTTCGATCCCCCTCGGCTCCACCATTCCCCAAGAAAAGCCCGCAGAAATGCGGGCTTTTTCTTTTTCCGCCTTGCCGCTGAGCGAATCGCGTCAGGCGGCGAGCGCCTCGCCGACATAGCGGAAGAAGGCGCGGCTCTCCGGCCGATGCGCCACGTCCCATTCGGGATGCCATTGCACCGCGAGCACCGGCGCCTTGCCGGGGCGGGCGGAGAATGCCTCGACCAGCCCATCGTCCGCCGCATGCGCCTCCGCCACCAGGCCGTGGCCGAGCCGGTCGATTCCCTGGTGGTGCACCGAATTCACCCGAATCCGCTGCCGGCCGGTGATTTCGGCGAGCAGGCCGTCGGGGCTCAGCTCGACATCGTGATCGTGTTCGAACAGCGCTTCGAAGGGCAGATCATCCTCGACGCGGTGGTGCGCGGCGAGATCGCGGCTCAGGGTGCCGCCGAACAGCACGTTGAGCTCCTGCAGCCCGCGGCAGATTCCGAACACTGGCCGCCCCGCATCGATCATCCGCCCGGCCAGCGCGATCGCCACTTCGTCGCGCTCCTCGTCGAGCCGGTCCTCGGCGACGTCGGTGCCCGCATAGCGATGCGCCGCGACGTTCGAGCGCGATCCGGTGAGCAGCAGTCCGTCGAGCCGCCCCGCCAGCGCGCCGGCGTCGAACGCGTCCGCCACGGCGGGCACCAGCACGACGGTGGCGCCGGAGATCTCGGCGAGCGGCCGGATGAAGCGGGTCGCGACCGACTGGATCGGCCGGTCGACCACTTCATTGCAGCACAACACGCCGATCAGCGGGCTCATGCGCCATGCTCCGCCAGGCGTTCGGACAGCGCATCGCGCCCGGCCTGGCTCAGCCGAATCGCTTCGGGCTGCGCGACCACGCTTTCGGGCGGTACATCCTCGAGCAGCCAGACATTGCCGCCGATCACGCTGCCGCGCCCGATGGTGACACGGCCCAGGATCGTCGCACCGGCATAGATGGTCACGTCATCCTCCACAATCGGGTGGCGGGCATGATGCGTGCGCGGGCCGGTCGGCGCCAGCCCCAATGGGCTGCGCGCGCCCAGCGTGACGTGCTGGTAGAGCCGCACGCCGCGTCCGATGATCGCGGTCTCGCCGATCACCACGCCGGTGCCGTGGTCGATGAAGAAGCTCGGCCCGATCGTCGCGCCCGGATGGATGTCGATGCCGGTGCGGGCATTGGCGAGTTCGGAGATCACCCGCGCGACGATCACGGCGCCGAGCATGTGGAGCTGATGCGCGATCCGGTGATGGAGGATCGCAAGCGCGCCGGGATAGCTGATCAGGATCTCGTCGGTGCTGCGTGCAGCGGGGTCGCCTAGGAATGCGGCCTCGACATCGGCGTCGACCAGCACGCGGATCTCGGCGAGCGTCGCGGCGAACAGGCGAACGATCGCATCGGCCTGATCGGGCTCGAAGGGCTGCGCGGCCTCGGCCTGCCAATAATCGAGCTCGTTGGCGACCTGCTCGCGCAGCAGCCCCAGCGCCAGGCCAAGCTGCTCGGCGACGAAATCATCCTCGCGTGCCGCGCCGCCGCGGAAGCCGCCGAGCCGGACCGGGAACAGCGCTGCGGAGAGATGGCTGACGGCGCGCGCAAGTTCGTCGGGCGCAGGGAAGCGGGTGACCAGGCTCGGCTGGCGGGTGCGCCACGCGCTGCGCGCGGCGTTGAGCGCGGAGACTGCGTCGGCGATCTCCGCCGGGAAGAAGGGGCCCGAAGGGCTGGAGGGAATGGAGTCCATGGAGCCTGCCTTGTTATGCAGCTTCAATGTCCATCAATGTAATGGGAATTGTCAGCAAAGATGTTGTTGGGGCGTGCGAAACCCAGGCTCGCGCGATCAGGCTGCCGGGCTGGCCGCGGCTTCCGCCGGCAGCAGCAGCGTGAAGCACGTGCCCTTCGGTCCCGATTCGAGCAGCACCGAACCGCCGATCACTTCAGCCCGGCGCCCCTGGTTGCCCAGGCCCCGGCCGGCCGCCACCGCCGCAGTATCGAATCCCCGGCCATTGTCCGCCACGCCCACGCAGACCTGGCCGTCGCGCACGCCGGTGGTGACGACGATCTCGGTCGCGCCGGCATGCTTGATCACGTTGGTGATCGCTTCCTGGAGGATGCGCAGGATGTGGAGCGAGTGGCGCTGGTCGAGCCAGGCGAGCGGCGGCACATCGCGCACGTCCCAGCGCAGGCGGATGCCTGTCGCTTCGAGGCGGGGCTGCAGGCGGAAGCGCAGCGTGCCGAGCAGCAGGAGCAGGTCGGTCTCCACCGGCTCCATCGAATCGATGGTCAGCTTCAGGTCGTCGATGCAGCCCTTGAGCAGCTGGGCGATGTCCGCCTCGTCGATATGGCCATGCTCGACCATGCGCAGCGTGCTGACCAGCGACGAGCCCAGCCCGTCATGCATGTCCTGCATCAGCCGCTGGCGCTCCTGGAGCAGCACTTCGCGTCGCTCGATTTCGCGCAGCTTCTGGTGGCTGGCGTTGAGCTGCTCCTCGCGCTCGGCGAGGCTGCGGGCGAGGACCACGTTCGATTCCGCCACTGCGTTCATCGCGCGCAGATAGCGGCTCAGCATGATCTGGCAGAAGGCGACGATCAGCGCGATCTGCGCGTAAAAGGAGAGGAACAGCGTCTCGATATCGATGATGTTGTTCTGCAGCAGCATGTCGCGCGCGCCGAGCGCGAAGGTGAGCAGGCCGCATATCGCCACGCCAGCGCCCTCCAGCGTACCGGCCCGGTGGCTCCAGAGAATGTGCAGGACGAAGGCGACGACGCCGACCGAGACCATGGTGATGTACATCAGCGGCGAGATGATCGTGGCGTCGGTGGTGCCTTCGAACAGCGGCAGGGTGATCGCGCTGAAGAAGGCGCACATCAGCACGATGATCCAGGTCAGCGCCCGCGAGCGATGGTGGTGCAGCGCGGTGAGGAAGAGGTGGATGATCAGCACCGTCCAGCCGACCGAATTGACCGTGATCCAGCCGAACCAGGCGTCCGACACCGCCAGCCGGTCCGCGCCCATATAGGCGTGCATCACGCGCAGGAAGGTGGTGAGCGTCACCGCCGCATAGAGGAGATAGAGAGGTTCGCGCCGCGACCGCAGCCAGATCAGGAAGGCGAACACGCCGGTCGCGAGGAACATCGCCGAGCTGATGTAGGGCAGCTCCGCCTGGAAAAAGGCGCGCATGTAATAGGCGGGGGCGAGCTGGCGATAGTCGCCGATCCACAGCGTCGACAGCGCGCCGCCAAGGCCGCGGACATGGCGGATGCGGATCAATATGTCCCTGGGCGGCGTGCTCTCGGCGGCTTCCTCGAGCGGGATCCACAGCGGCCGGTTCGAGCCGTTCCACTGGAGATTGGCATGGGTCTGCCAGTAGAGCCGCCCGTCGATATAGACCGCCAGTTCGCCATCGGTCTTCCAGCGGGGAATGTAGATATAGGCGCCGGGCGGTGCCGCATGTTCCGGGCCCAGGCGGAAATGATACCAGCTCGTCCGGGTGGGCAGTTTCCCGCCATCGCCGGCGCCGGGCACCATCTTCGGGCGCGGCGCATGGGGCAGGGTGACGTCGTGCCACTGGCCCTGCAGCGCGCGCCAGTCCTGGGTGCGCGACGGCGCGGGATAGCCCTCGGTATCCTGCACCAGCAGCTGGGCGCTGGTCAGGTGGATGCCTTGGGGACGCGATCCATAATAGCAGGCGAGCAGGACCAGCAGCGCCAGTCCAGCATAGACCAGGAAGGCGCGCAGCGCCCTAGAGGATACCATGGCTGCGGGCCTCGAAGATGGCCTCGGCTTTCGAGGTGACCTCGAGCTTCTGATAGATCCGGCGGACAAAGGTCATCACCGTGTTGCGCGAGACCTGCATCAGCTCGGCGATCTCGTCATAGCTGAAGCCCTTGGTGATCAGCTCCAGCGCCTCGCGTTCGCGCGGCGAGAGCGGGTTCGCGATCGGCTGGGCCGCAGCGATCGCGGCTGCGGTGGGCACCGGCTCGGCGGGGCGGAAGCGCAGCAGGATTTGGCGGGCGATGCGCGGGCTGATCGGGCTGCCGCCCGCATGGAGCGCGCGGATCTCGTCGGCGATCTTCTCGGACGAGCTGTCCTTGAGCAGATAGCCCGCCGCGCCCGCCTCGATCGAGGCGATGACGTGCTTCTCGTCGGCGAAGGTGGTGCTCACCATGATCCCGCAATCGGGCCAGGTGTCGTGCGCGGCGCGGATCACGTCGATCCCCGAGCCGTCGGGCAGGCCGAGATCGACCACCAGCACGTCGAGCGGGTCGCCGGCCAGCATCTTCCTCGCCTGGGCGACATTGTGGGCCATGCCGATCAGCCGCATGTCGGTGGAGCTGCGCACCGCCGCCGCGAAGCTGTTCTGGAACGCGATATCGTCTTCCACCAGCGCGACCTTGAGCAGTGGCGGGGCGGAATCGGCCATCGGGACTTCCTGGAGCGGCGCGCCTTCCATGGTGCGGCCGGAGCGGCGATCGGTTGGGCGTTTGGCAACGCCCTGCTTTCGCGCTTGTACCATCGGAAACGCTCCGAGCCTGTCCCTATAAATAGCGACATACGCATGATTTCGGCAGCGGTACAATTTGTTTCCGGGCTTTGTCCGGATAGGATCCGGCCCTTGCCCGAGCCGCAGCAGACGAGAGCGAGTCGCGCGATGCCCAATGCCGAACCCTTGACGCCGATGCTGGTGGCGGAGCTGGTGGGCGGCATTTACGAGGCGGCGCTCGACCCGCAGCTCTGGCGTCCGTTTGTCGACCGGATCGAGGCGATCTATCCCGAGCTGACCATCATGCTGTTCAGCCACGAGAATGGCAGCGCCGACGAGATCAGCGTGGTGCGCAACTATCCCGAAGCGGCGCTGCGCGACTATGCCGCCCATTATTTCTCCAACAGCCCGTTCGTCGATTTCGTGCCGCGCAACCAGGTGGGCCTGCCGACCCGGTCGGAGTCGATCATCAGCGACGCGGAGCTGTTCCGCACCGAGCATTACAACGACTTCCTGCGCCCGCACCGGCTCGCCCATCATGGCTGCGGCATGGTGCTGGAGCGCGAGCCGGAGGGCTGGGCCTCGCTCTCCTTCGTCGATCACGAGGACGATGTGGACCGGCGCGCGCACCAGATGGCGCTGCTCGGCGTGCTGGCGCCGCATTTCTCCCGCGCCTTCAAGCTGCGGCGCACGCTGGTCGCGGCACGCAACCCTGGCACCGCGCAGCAGGCGGTGTTCGATGGCTGGACCCACGCCGCGTTCGTGCTCGACCATGAAAGCCGGGTGGTGACGATGAACCGCAGGGCCGAGGCGCTGGTGGCTGCGGGGGAGGGATTCGGACTGAACCGCTTCGGCCAGCCGCGCAGCTTCGATGACCGCTGCAGCCGCATGCTCGACACCGCGATCGCGCGTTGCCGGTTGCATCTGGCGGACGAGAGCCTGTCGGGCGTGATATTGCCGCGCGAAGGGCGTCCGCCGCTTCAGGCGATGCTGTGGCCGCTGGTGTCGCTGACCGACTTCGCGCTGCCCACGGCGCCGGGGCAGGTGCTGATGATCGTCTCCGACCCCGAGGACACGCCGCCCGGTGCCGTCGCCTGGATCGCGCGCCGCTTCTGCCTGTCGCCCGCGGAGGAGAAGCTGGCCGAGGCGGTGATCGCCGGGGTGCCGCTGAAGGAAGCGGCGGACCGGCTGGGCATCCAGCTCTCCACCGCGCGTACCCGCCTGAAGATGATCCAGGCCAAGACCGGCTGCCATCGCCAGCTCGATTTGGTGCGACTCGCCATGTCGGTTCCGGGCATCCATCCGCGCTGATTCCGGCCGGACCGGCCCGGCTCCCATATGGGAGCTATCGCCACCCACCCTCTGCCCAGCACCCTGTGCCGGATCATCGCGGGGGGGAACATCGCGCCGATGTCTGGGGAAGGATTCTGCTTGGAAAGCCGTGCCTTGCGCGGTCGAACCGGCACGAGCCCAGCATTCCGTAACGTCATTCCGGGCCTGTCACTATTAGTAGCGACAGACGGTCCGCGCCCCCTCCGATATTCTACGCACACAGGATCACCCGCCCGGGTCGTGGGGCAGGGCGGCCTCCCAGTTTCACCGTCTCCGAAGAATGAAGGCCGATCGATGCCGAATGTCGCCGTGCACCATGCGCCGAACGCGCGCAGGTTTTTCGCCGTGTTCACGCTCCTCGCGGGCACCGCGCTCGCCATGCCGGCGGCCGCGCAGGTGCTGCCTTCGCGCCAGCAGCTGAACCCGGCCCAGCAATCGCCGGTGCCGGCGGCACCGCGCGGCGATCTGTTCCGCGACATGGAGGCGGGGCCGTGCCCCTTTGCCGGCAGCGACCTGAAGGTGACGCTCAGCGCGGTCGCGTTCCAGGGCGCCGGCGGCAAGCTTGCGCTCAGCGACGACAAGCTGCGCCTCGCCTATGCCGACCTGATCGGCACGCAGGTGCCGATCTCGACGATCTGCACGATCCGCGACCGCGTCGCCGCGCTCTATCTGCGCCGCGGCGTGCTCGCCGCCGTCTCCATCCCCGAGCAGCGCATCGCCGACGGCACGCTGATCCTCGCCGTCACCGAGGCGCATGTCGCCTCGGTCAGCTATCACGGCGATGTCGGCCCGGCGCAGCGCCAGGTCGAACGCTATCTCGACAAGCTGAAGGGCATGACGCCCTTCGACCTCAACGTCGCCCAGCGCTACCTGCTGCTCGCCTCGGACATCCCCGGGGTGCTCATCCAGACCTCGCTCAAGCAGGCGGCGGGCGGCAACGGCGCGGTCGATCTCGACATCACGATCTCGCGCACGCCGGTCACCGCGAGCTTCAGCGTCAACGATTACGGCTCGACCTCGATCGGGCGCGACCTCGCCACCGCGCGGGTCGACTACAACAGCTTCACCCCGCTCGGCGAGCGCACCTCGATCGTCGGCTATGGCACGCTCTCAAGCCCCGAGCAGCGCGTCATCCAGATCACCGAGAGCGTGAAGCTGGGCGGGGAGGGGGTGCAGCTCGACATCTCCGGATCCTTCGCGCGTACCCGCCCGGGCGGCGCGCTCAAACCGCTCGACCTGCTCGGCAACAGCTTCGCTGGCAATGCCCGGCTGACCTTCCCGATCCTCCGCCACCGCCGTTACAATCTCAGCGTCGCCGGCGGCCTGGAATGGATCGACCAGAAGGTCGATTTCGGCGGCGGCATCGCCACGCTGACCAACGACAAGCTTCGCGTCTTCTTCGCCCGTCTCGACGGCCATCTCGCCCCGCGCGCGCTGGCCGCGCATTCGGTGGCCGCCACCGGCTCGCTTGAGGTCCGCAAGGGCACGAAGGACCTCGGCGCCACCCGCTTCGGCAACCCGCTCGCCTCGCGCTTCGGCGGCCGCCCCGATGCCGTGGTGGTCCGCGCCGACTTCTCCGTCGCCGGCCGCATCGCCGGGCCGCTGACCGCCACGGTGTCGTCGAGCTGGCAGTACACCACCACGCCCCTGCTCTCCTACGAGGAGTTCAGCGCCGGCAACCTCTCGATCGGCCGCGGTTACGACCCCTCGGCCGCCTCGGGCGACCGGGCGCTGGGCTCCAGCTTCGAGCTGAGCTCGGCGCCGATCGCGTTCGGCAAGCGGGCGGCCTTCCGGCCCTATGCATTCCTCGAAGAAGTGCGGCTCACCAATATCGGCCCGGGTGCCGACCGGGTGACGCTGCGTTCCGCCGGCCTGGGCGTCCGCGCCCAGTTCGCACCCTGGTTCTCGCTCGATGCGGCCTGGGCCCACCCGTTCGATCGGGTCGCGCCGAGCGCGCCCAAGCCCACCGATCGCTTCCTCCTAAGCCTCACGGCCTCGATTTTCTGAGGATATGATGATGTCCGCTCCCCGCCGCCGCAGCCGCCTCTTCACCACCTCGGCCTTTGGCGCGCTCGCGCTCGCTGCACTCTGGGCCGCGCCTGCGCACGCGCAGCTCGTCCAGGGCGCCACGCCGGCGCAGAGCAATGGCGGCGTGCCGACGATCGACCAGTCGGTGGCCAACACCACCACGGTGACGCTGGGCGGCTCGCGCACGGTGATCGACTGGGACAAGTTCGACATCAACTCGGGCGACACGGCCAACTTCGTCTTCGCCAATCGCAGCGACATCGTGCTCAACCGCGTGGGCGGCGCGGGTAGCACGATCAACGGCAACCTCAACGGCACGATCGGCTCCACCGGTGGCGCGGTGGGCGGCAATATCTGGATCTACAACGCCAATGGCGTGGTGATCGGCGCCAGTGCCCGGGTGAGCACCGGCGGCCTGCTCGTCACCACTGCGGCGCTCGACCGCGCGACCGACAGCAGCGCGGGCGGCTTCCTCGACGGCAGCTCCACCAGCTTCAACTTCAGCGGCGCGGCCGATGGCACCAGGATCGACATCCAGGCCGGCGCGCAGGTCAATTCGCGCGGCGGCGCCATCGCGCTGATCGCGCCGGTGATCGCGACCGAGGCCGGATCGAGCGTCACCGCAAGCGATGGCGGCAATGTGCTCTACGGCTCGGCCTCGCGTTACAAGATCAGCTTCCGTCCCACCTCGGCCGACGATTTCGACCTGATCAGCTTTGAAGTGGCCAATGGCGCGGACGGCGCGGGCAATTCGGGCGGCTCCGAGGCGATCGGCCTGGGCGGGGATACCAGCGGCAACCGCGTGTTCGTCGCTGCGGTCTCGAAGTCCGGGCTCACCAGCTCGATCGTCAACAGCGGCACGATCACCGCCACCAATGTCGCGGCCGATGAAACCGGCGCGATCGTGCTCAGTGCCGACCACAATATCGTGAACGGCGCAGTCGCGACGAGCAGGATCGCCAATACCGGTCGAGGCGTGATCGCCCAGCAGGGAGCCCTGGCTGCACCTGCGGTCAGCATCTTCGCTTCCGGTGGGATCGCGCTCCGCGCCAATATCGACGCCGCCGGCGGTACCGTCGCGTTCCGGTCCGACGACGAGATCGTAAGCCAGACCCTCGGTGCGATCACGGCCGACCTGCTCACCGCCCGGGGCGGCGGCGGCCTCAACTTCAATTCCTTCCACGCCAACGAGGTCGCCAGGCTGGGCGACCTGACCGCGGATACCGGCGACCTGACCTATCTGGGCGATGTCGACGCGCTCGAACTCACGGGCGCGATCAGCGCGCCCGGCAAGGTCACGCTCGGCGCGCGCGGCTTCATCGACACCACCACGGGCTCGATCAGCGCGGGCAGCCTGGAGTTTTCCCTGGGCGGCGGCGGATCGTTCAAGGTGCTCGGCGACGCCAATATCGGTGAGATATACGCGAATGGCGCCGTGACGGTCGAGGCGCTGACCGGCGACGTCAAGCTGACCAATACCGTCACCATGCTGTTGGGCGACACGCTCTCGCTGACCTCGGGGACCGGATCGGTTCTCCAGATGGGCGGCACGATCGAGGGCAATGGCGCGGTGGTGGCCAGCGCGGGGCAAGACATCGATCTGTCGCGCGACAACAACATCGTCAGCGCGACGCTGACCGCGACTTCCAATGGCACGATCGCGGTGAAGGCGCTCGGGAATCTCAGCTTCGGCGGCATCACCACCGGCGATCTGACGGTCGATGCGGGTGGCAGCGCCACCGCTTCCGGCGCCTTGGATGTCGGCGAAATCAGCGTCCGCGCGGGCGGCAGCGTCGATCTGAGCCTGCCCGGCCAGCTCGTCGGCCAGTACCGCGATCTGACGGCGGGCAGTGGCAATGTCAGCATCTCGAGCAATGCCACCGTCAACCTGGCAGGCGATGTCAGCGCGAGCGGCACCGTCTCGGTTCAGTCCGGTGCCGGCGCGGTGCGCCAGGCGGCCGGCACGGTCCGGGGCAATAACGTCTATCTCTCCAGTGCGACCGGCGCGATCGACCAGGACGCCGGCGCGAGCCTCCATGTCGGCAACTGGCTCGAAGCGCATGCGAACACCGACCTGCTGCTGCGCGGCGCGAACGATCTGGGCTATCAGGACGCATATCTGACGGCGGGCACCGGCAAGGACGTCACGATCCGCTCGATCGGCGACTATCGCTACAACAGCTATGGCATCACCCTCGGCACGCTGACGCTGATTTCCGATGCGGGCAGCATCCGCCAGGGCAGCGGCATCTATGCCGACACGCTGATCGCGCGGGCGGCGACCGGGCTGCGGCTCGATGGCGGCGGCGTCGGCAACACGGTCACCACCGTGGGCGGGCTCAGCACCGCCAGCGGCGACATCACCTTCACCGAGGGCAATGGCTTCGACATCGCCGGCGACATCAGCGCGCCGGGCCTGGTGCAACTCGGCACCAGCGGGACGATCACCAGCATTGCGGGCCGCCTCTCCGCCGGCACGCTGGAAGTGACTGCCGGCGGCGGGGCTTCGATCGATGCGACCGGCAATATCCGGCTGGCGGCGATCAGCACCTTCGGCGGCGGCAATTTCTATCTGGGGACCGACGGTGACATCGAGCTGACCGGCGCGATCAACACCGGTGGCAGCAACCTGATCCTGTCCACCACCAATGGCGCGATCACCACCAATGGCGGCACGATCTCCGCCTATGTGACCACGGCGGAGGCCACCGGCGCGATTACGCTGGTCGGCTCGGGCTTCGCCACCTTCTGGGCGACCTCGACGGGCGGCGACATCACGCTCAGCGGCGACAGCGACGTCTTCTTCATGGTGAACACCCCCGGCGACCTCACCGTCACCGCCGCGGGCTATGCCGGCAACAACAGCGACGTGTTTGCGCGCTCCGTAGGGATCACCGCGGGGAGCGGGATCCAGTTCAGCGACCAGGTGGTCAGCATCAACATCGGCAGCTACCGCTATCTCCTGACCGATGGCTATATCGACATCGAGAACAAGGGTGACATCAACCTCGACGGCAATGTCACGGCAAATGGTTCGGACCCGGGCAACTCTATCCGCCTGAAGTCGAGCCAGAACTCGATTCTGCAGAACAGCGGCACGATCAGCGGCTACAGCGTCCAGCTGGAAGCCGCGCAGTCGATCACGCAGGACGCCGCTGCAAAAGTCGTCGCCGGCGATTATGGCCTGGGGCTCACGGCCACGGATGTGACGCTGATCGGCGCGAACGTCTTCCCCTGGCTAACCAGTTATACGGTCAGCCGCGACCTGACGCTCCGCGCGGTCGGCACGCTCGACATGAGCGGCAGCAGCAACCAGGCCGCCGGTGGCGCCCGCAACATCACGCTGATCTCGGATACCGGCGACATCCTTGGCGGCTATGTCGAGGCCGACAAGCTGACGGCCACGGCCGCCAACGGCAAGCTCGTCTTCAACTACGGCAACAACAGGATCCGCGGGCTCGGGGCGCTGACCGCGAAGAGCACCACCGGCACCGATATCGACATCTTCACCGACAGCGCGCTCGGCCTGACCGGCGACATCAGCGGGGGCGGCGTCAGGATCTACGCCACCGGCGGAATCGACCAGACCGCCGGCGCGATCACTGCCGACCGCCTCTTTACCGGTACGGCCGCCTATTTGCTGCTCGGCGGCGCGAACGATTTCGGCGCGCTCCTCGATTTCGGCCATGCCAATGGCGCAACCGTCACGATCCGCAACCGCGGCGACCTCGCGCTGCCGAGCACGGCGAACAGCTTCGGCGCTCTCACGCTGACATCGGACACGGGCGGGGTCAGCCAGGCCGGCGCGATCACTGCCTCGACGCTCAACATCCAGGCCGCGACCGGCATCGACCTGTCGAACACCTCGAACAACTTCACCACCCTAGGCGGCCTCGCCATCACCGGCGCCAGCGGCGATATCCGCATCGGCGATACCAGCGGCTTCATCATCGAGGGCAACATCAGCGCTGCGAATGGGCTGGTTGCGCTGCGCAGCACCGGCGCGATCACGACCGGCACCACCACCGTGAACTCGGTCATGACCCCGCACGGCAAGATCGACGCGGACACGCTCTCCATCGGCGGCGGCACCAGCGCCACGCTGTGGACGGCCGGCGACATCAGGCTTGGCGCAATTTCGCTCAGCAGCGGCCTCACCTTGACCGCCGACAACAATATCGAGCTGACCGGCACGCTCGCTGCCGTCGGCACGAGCCTGAACGCCGTGGCCGGCTCGATCACCGAGAATGGCGGCAAGATCAACGTCACCACCGGCGCCTTCGTGGCGACGGGCGCGATCACGCTCGGCGGCGACAACCGGATCACCAACTTCAACGCCACCTCGAACGGCGGCGGAAACCTCACCTTCAATAATGGCGGCACCGGCGCCTCGGTCGTCTATCTCAACACCACCGGCGATGCCGCCGTGACCATTGGCGGCAACCTCACCACGGGCGGAATCACCGCCGCCGATCTCTCGGCGACCGCTGGCAGCATCGACCTGACCAACAATGTCAGCGTGAACAGCTTCAGCAAGCTGATCGCCAGCGCTGGCGACGTCAACGTCACCAACGCCCATGGCTTCGCCCTTGCCGGGGACGTCAGCAGCACGAGCCAGGTCCGGCTGCGGACGGCCAATGGCGCGATCACCCAGACCGCGGGCACGATAACCGGCGGCCTTGTCGCCCTTCAGGGCAGCGGCGACGTCACGCAGAGCGGTACTGCCGCCATCCATGCGGGCATCAGCGGTGCCAGCTTCACCGGCGCAAATCTCGACCTACGCGGCAACAACCAGTTTGCCGGCGACATCAGCATCCAGACGCCCGGTAACCTGCAGCTGAACGGCGACCGGCTGCGCCTGGGATTCGTCACTCCGGCGGTCGATGTCACCCTGACCGCGACCGGGGACATCACCAGCGCCGGCGCCATCCAGGCCAGTTCGCTGACCGCCACTGCCGGCGGCCAGATCGACCTGGAGGACCCCGCCAACGCCATCGGCACCGTACATGGCCTGAGCGGCACCAGCGTCGCCTTCAGCAACAGCACCGGCTTCATCGTGGACGGCGACGTCACCGCCGGAACCGGCAACGTCTTCCTCGATGCGACGACCGGCGACCTCCGCCAGACCGCCGGCACGATCTCGGGCGGCGGCGTCAGCCTCTACGCCGATGCCGGCTCGGTCGTGCAGAGCGGCACCGGCAAGGTGCTGGCATCCTCGCTGCTCGGCGTCATCGCGACCGGCGACGTCCTGCTCGGCGGCGCGAACGACTTCAACTATGCCGCCTCCGGCTTCCGCTACGGCACCGGCCGCAACGTCACCATCCGCAACCTCGGCGGCATCAACTTCGCTGTAGGCACGAACGGCAGCATCGACGCGCTGTCGCTGACCTCGGACACCGGCGCAATCACCCAGAGCGGCGCGGTCACGGCGAACAGCTTCGCCGCCAGCGCCGCGACAGGCATCACCTTCGCCAACGCCGCGAACAATATCGCCCGGGTCAATGGCCTGGCCAACAGCATTTCGGGCGGGATCAACTACAAGAACAGCGGCAACTACCAGATTGGCGGCGACATCACCGCAGCCGGCCAGACGGTGACGCTCGCGTCGGTCAACGGCTATTTCGCGCAGGATTTCAACAATACCACCGCCGCCCTGCTCAATCTCTCGGCGAATGGCGTCGTCCGGCTGCACGGCACGGTCGATGCGCTCGGCACGATCACCAATCCCACCAACTACGTCATTCTTGCGCTCACCGGCGATGTCGCGCTGACCGGCAACATCCAGGCGAGCAACTTCCAGCTTACGACCACCGGCAACATCAACCAGACCGGCGGGGCGATCAACGCGGGCGATCTGTACCTGGCCGCCGCCAGCACCATCACCGCGCTCGGAAACAACGACGTGGACACGGTGCAGCTCAAGGCCACGGGCACCGGCGCGATCCAGTTCAACAGCCTCGGCAATCTGGTCGTCAAGGACGGCACTGCGAACGGCACCGGCCTGCTGGATATCCGGGTGAGCGGCGACATCTTCATCGACGCGCAGATTGTGGGGCTGTTCGCGAACGAACTCGCGCTGCATGCCGGGGGCGATATTTCCGTCCACCAGTATTCGGACATGCATGTCGGCACGGTGACCGGCCTGGTCAGCGACACGGGCGACATCGAATACCGGGATTATCGCGGCATCGCCCTCGACGGGAACGTCCGTGCTGCCGGCGCGGTGACTCTGATCTCCTACCTGAACGGCATGGGCGGCGCCGTCACCCAGCAGAGCGGGACCATCACCGCCGACACGCTGAACGTGCAGGCCGGCACCCAGGGCGCCAACCTCGGCCAGGGCAATCACGTCGCCAATCTGGGCGACGTCAACGCCGGGTTGGGCTTCACGCTGCGGAACGCCGACGATCTTTCGGTCACCGGCACCGTCAATGCCGGCGGGAGCATGCTCGAGCTCCACAGCAATGGCGCGCTCTCCCAGGGTGGCACTGGGGTGCTTCTCGCCGGTGGCCTGGTCGCCAGCGCCGGCACGAGCCTGTCGCTGGCCAGCACGGCCAACCAGATCGGGACCGTGTCCGGCCTGAGCGGCACCAGCGTGGCGTTCATGAATGGCGGCAGCTTCGCGGTGAACGGCAACGTCACGGCGAGCACCGGCGATGTGTTCCTCGTCGCGACGAGCGGCAACCTCAGCCAGACCGACGGCACGATCTCGGGCGCCGCGGTCACGCTGCGGGCCGATACCGGCACGCTCGCGCAGAGCGGCACCGGCAAGATCGTGGCGACGACCTCGCTCCGGGCCGTGTCGGCCGCGGACCTCCTGCTCGGGGGCGCGAACGATTTCAGCAACGCGGCCTCGACCTTCCTCTACGGCCCCGGCAGCGACGTCACGATCCGCAACAGCGGCGGCATCGCCTTCACCGGTGGCACCGTCGGCGCGCTTAACCTGATCTCCGACAGCGGCGCGATTACCCAGGCCGGCGCGGTCACCGCGACCAGCGTGACGTTAAACGCCGCCACCGGCATCACCTTCAGCGTCGCGGGCAACGCGATCGCCGCGATCGCCGGCATGCACACGGCCAGCGGCGGCATCACCTTCGGCAGCCAGACCAGCGTGGCGCTGGACGGCGACATCGCCGCCAGCGGCCAGAGCGTGACGCTCGCCAGTGGCGGTGCGCTCACCCAGAACAGCGGCAGCATCTTCGCCGGCACGCTGAGCGCCAGCGCCGTCACCGGAATCGCACTGACGAGCGCGACCAACGACATCGCCGCCATCACCGGCCTCAGCAACACCACCAGCGGCGGCATCGCCTATACCGATGCGGACAGCTTCGACATTTCCGGCAATATCAGTGCGGCCGGGCAGGCTCTCACGCTGGGCGCGGTCGCTTCGAATGCACTGGTTCGTCAGGCCAGTTCCGGCAGCCTCATCACCGCGGGCACGCTCAGCCTGTACGGCGCCCAGGTCTTCAGCCTCAAGGGGCCGTCCGGCCTGGGCAACGCGATCGCGGCGCTCGGCAATGTCGGCGGGCAGCTCGAGCTGACCGTGACCGGCGCGCTGGACCTGACGGGCGACATCGTCACCGACTATCTGGAGGTGCGCGCCGGCGGCGCGATTACCCAGAGCGGCGGCAGGATCGTCAACACCGATCCCACCAGCCAATATTATATCCGGGGTTCCAGCATCGCGCTGACCAGCGCGACCAACCAGCTCGGTGTCCTGCTATCGCTGGTCGCCACCGATGGTTCCAGCTCCGGCGACGTCACGCTGGTCTCGACCGGCAATGTCAAGTTGGGCGACGTCGGCGCCAACCAGCTCTCGCTGAGCACCACCGGCAATATCGGCAACGATGCCGCGGGCGCCCGCTCGATAGGTACGTTCACCGCATCGGCGGGCGGCACGATCGACATGGACGGCAATATCCGTGCGCTGGGCGCCATTGCCGGCGCGGGCGACGCCCGCATTGCGTCCGCGTCGGACCTCGATCTCACCGGCACCGTCAATATCGGCACTGGCCAGCTGACGCTCTTTTCCGCCGGCACGCTGAAGCAGGTCGGCGCCGCGCCGATCTTCGCCGGATCGCTGCTCGCCTCTGCCGCGACCGGACTCTCGCTCTCTGACGTCACCGTCTCGACGCTCAAGGGCCTGAGCAGCACCACCGGCGGCATCGCATTCGGCAGCACCACCAATCTGACCCTCGATGGCGATATCGATAGCGGTACGGCAAGCACCACGCTCAACGCCAATGGCGCGATCATCCAGCAGTCCGGCATCATCACCGCAGGCTCGCTTGGCCTCAACGCGTCCGGCGATATCGATCTGACGAAGCAGAACCAGGTCGGCAGCCTGAGCGCGGTTAACACCGGCGGCTATTTTCACTTCACCAACACCGGCGACATCGTGATCGGCGGCGGCTGGAACGTCGGTACGGATATCGCGCTCACCAGTGGCGGCGCGATCAGCCAGACGGCTGGGGTCGGCGCCTCGACGTTCTCCGCCAGCGCAGTCAACGGCATCCGGCTCGACTATTTCAGCAACGAAATCGGGGCGTTCGGCACGCTGAGCAACAGCGGCGCCGGCGGCATCTACCTCGCGGACAATGCCAGCTTCACGGTCACCGGCGACATCACCGCAGCCGGGCAGGCCGTCGAGCTCTACTCCAATGGCTGGATCGCCCAGAGCGGCGGCACCACGATCACGGCCGCACAGCTCCGCTCCACTGCCACGACCAGTCTTTCGTTCACCAGCGTCACCAACAATGTGGGCGAGATCGGCCTGCTCGGCAGTTTGGGGGGCGTCGCCTTCACCAACGCCAGTGGTTTCAGCCTCACCGGTGATCTCTACACCATCGGCGGCGAGATGCGCTTCACCTCGGTCGCCGGTGGTATCACGCAGACCGACGGCACGCTCCGCGCGCGCAACCTGGTCGTCGATGCGGCGGGCTCGATCACGCTCGACCGGGTCAACAACAATATCGGCAGCAGCACCGCCAGCACGTTCAGCACCTCGGCGGGCGACATCAACTTCCATTCGGCGAACGCGATCCTGCTCGGCGCGGTCAGCACGCCGGGCCTGCTCTCGCTCGCCACCGACGCCGGCGGCATCACCCAGACCACCGGCATCACCGCAGCACGGCTCAGCGCCACCAGCACCACCGGCGACATCGTGCTCGATCAGAGCAACGCGATCGGTACGGTGGGGAACGTCAGCACGAACGGCAGCTTCACGCTGAACGTGAGCGGCAATCTGACGCTCGACGGGACGATCACCGCACCCGATCTCGCGCAGATCACCGCGGGCGGCGACATCACCCAGATCGGCACCGGCCGGATCCATTCCGATCTGCTCCAGGCGACCAGCGGGAGCGGCGCGGTCAACGGCATCAGCCTGCTCAACCAGAACAACGTGGCCCAGGCGCAGCTCGATTCGCACGGCAAGGACCTGCGCTTCCGCAACACCGGCGATTTCGAGCTCGGCAACATCAGCGCGGCCGGCCACATCGTCGAGATGATCTCGGATGGCGGCGCGGTCACCCAGCTCGCCGGCACCTCGATCGTCGCCGGCACCTTCTCGGCCACCGGCACCAATGTCGTGCTCGACAATGTCGGCAACCAGATCAGCCGCATCGGCCTGATCTCGACCGGCTCCGACCTCAGCCTGCGCAACACCGTGGCGCTGCAGATCGACCGGATCGACGCCGCCGGCCACGCCGTGACGATCAACAATGGCGACAACATCACCGGCGGCAACATCACCGCCGACACGCTGACCATCGGCATCACCGGCGGCTATGTCGACCTGAGCACCGCCAACCATGTCGCTTCGCTCGGCGGGTTCAACGGCACCCAGCTCTCGTTCACCAATGCCGAGAGCTTCACCCTCTCGGGTGCGATCCAGAACGGGATGTATCAGAGCTTCCTGACCAGCCAGAACGGGTCGATCACGATGGCGGGCGGCGCGGTCAACAGCGGCGGCCTCACCGTGCAGGCGGCGACCGGCATCGCGCTTACCGGCAGCATGAGCAATATTTACGGCGCGGCCAGCACCACCGGCGACGTATCGCTCATCTCCTCAATGATGCTCGACATCCAGGGCGACATCAGCGGCGACACCGTCACGCTGGGTGGGACGGCGAATGGCGGCTATGTCGGCCAGACCTCGGGCTCGATCACTGCGAACCTGCTCAACGCCAACGGCAACGCCTATGTCGACCTGAGCGGCGCGACCAACCACATTGCCGCGCTCGGCACCGTGATCAGCAACGGCGACATCACGGTCAGCAGCCTCGACGGCGTCATGCTGACCGGCAATATCGACAGCGGCCGCTTTGTCACGATCGCCGCCGGTGGTGCGGTCAGCCAGACCGGCGGGCGGATCCAGGGCTGGGGGCTCGACGTCACCGCGGCGGGCGATCTCGACCTCGGCGCGACCAC
>Ga0164294_10000883_pt1 | contig 28336 bp, 24 predicted proteins | sample GEODES005metaG_FD_111479 | JGI IMG/M metagenome (GOLD analysis project Ga0164294, IMG submission 111479) | Oligotrophic lake water microbial communities from Sparkling Lake, Wisconsin, USA - GEODES005 metaG | ecosystem: Environmental > Aquatic > Freshwater > Lake | place: USA: Sparkling Lake...
AAATGGTGTAATGCTGATTGCTACCCACGACCAGAGTCGGGTTGACGGGTGTGTTCATGTGCTGCCCCTAATTTTTTATATTGGTATTGCTTGCGATTGTGAGTGGCGTAAAAGTTGCGTGGTGCACAGGGCTTTTACGCAGAAATTAGCGGGATTTAAGCACAAGACATCGTGAAGAAAAAGTGAACTGGAGCACACTTTTTCGCAAAAAAGATTAAAAAATAAACACAAGAGAGCTAAAAGTGATTTAAATCACTTTTAGCTCAGACCATCTCCCCGACCCACTGGCTTTTGGCGTTGCGAACAAGCAATCACCAAACGTGGTTAACTGTCCGTGGACGGCTCCCACTCTCCTAGACAAATTTCGTCTTTTCTTGGGCGGCTCCCACCTACATCCACCCACCGATGCCTCGGGATTTATCAAACACATCGACTTCAAATCCCGCATGACTTAAGAGACGGGCACAGGTAGCACCAGCAATCCCCGTACCGATGATTACGACACGAGTTTTTATAAAATCGCGCATGTACGACTCCGCATCGGCAAAAAATAAGTCCAACTCAGGTCATATCGAGCCAAAAAAAGGAAGGCAAGCACCGCATGATCACGGATCATCGATGCTGGACATACCCCAATCTCAAACATTCTGACACGGATGGGAGAGCTGGATTGGATTTCAAAGGCGTTACAACCTAGAAAGCAAACTGGTCTTCATCTATCGCCATCAATGTCTGCAAACCTGAATCGATCCGTGCAACATGAGCACGGGTCTGAGGCAGCAACTTGGCATAATAGAACTCAGCCGTTTTGATCTTCGCATCATAAAATCCGCTTTCAGTAGTACCTTCAGCAAGCTTCGCATGCGCGATGCTGGCCATCTTGGCCCAGAGATAGGCCAGCGTGACATAGCCTGAGTAGTACATATAGTCTACGGCAGCAGCGGCAGCCTCCTCAGGATTTGTCATAGCCTTCATGCCGATGCGCATGGTGAGGTCACCCCACTCCCGATTGTGCTGAGCCAAAGTCTCAATCAGAGGCTTCATCTGTTCATGACCTGCATGTTGCTCACAGAACTGATGAATGACTTTGGTGAATTGACGCAATAATTTTCCTTGCGTCTGTAGGACTTTGCGCCCCAGCAGATCCAGCGCCTGTATCTCGGTTGTTCCCTCATAAATGCAGGCAATGCGCGTGTCACGGACGATTTGCTCCATGCCCCACTCTTGAATAAAGCCATGCCCACCATAGATCTGCACACCATGGTTGGCACACTGATAGCCCATTTCCGTGAGGAATGCCTTGGCAATCGGAGTCAACAATGACAGCATGTCATCCGCAGTCTGCTTGGCTTCCTCATCTTTGCTGACCTCTACAATATCTGCAAAGAAAGCCAGAAAGTACACCAATGCCCGTCCGCCTTCTGCGAAGGCTTTTTGAGTGAGCAGCATATTGCGGATCGCTGCATGCACAATGATGGGGTCCGCTTCTTTTTCAGGCAGCTTGGCACCAGATACTGCTCGCATCGCCAGACGTTCCCTGGCATAGCTCAGCGACCCCTGATAAGACAGCTCTGCCGCTGCCAGCCCCTGTATCGCCGTACCGATACGCGCGGTATTCATAAACGTGAACATGCAATTCAGGCCGCGATTTTCCGGTCCAATCAGGTAGCCTTGCGCACGATCAAAATTCAGCACACAGGTCGCATTACCGTGGATACCCATTTTGTGTTCAATCGAACCACAAGTGACACTATTGCGTGTACCGAGTGAGCCATCTGCATTAACATTAAATTTCGGCACAATAAACAGTGAAATACCTTTGGTGCCTTTGGGTGCATCGGGCAGACGAGCAAGTACGATATGGACAATATTCTCGACCAGATCATGCTCACCGGCTGAAATAAAGATCTTGGTCCCCGAGATCGCATAGCTCCCATCACCATTCGGCTCGGCTTTGGTCCGGATCGTACCCAGATCAGATCCTGCATGCGCCTCGGTCAAACACATGGTCCCCGTCCACTCACCAGTTACCAGCTTGGTCAGATATTGCTGCTGTTGAGCGGCACTGCCGTGCTGCTCAATCGTGCGAATGGCACCATGGGACAATCCGGGATACATACTCCAGGACCAATTGGCAGTTCCCATCATCTCGCTGATGACATTGCCAATTGACAGTGGCAGTCCTTGACCACCATGATCGGCAGGCACAGCCAGCGATGGATAACCCAGTGCGATGTACTTTTGGTAGGCATCCTTAAATCCCTTGGGCGTCGTCACCACACCCTGCTCGAAATGACAGCCTTCCTGATCACCAGAGGCATTCAATGGCGACAGCTCATTTGCTGCAAACACGGCAGCGGCTTCTAATATGCCATCCATTAACTCACGATTTGTCGAAGCATACTCATCCAAAGCGCTATAATGCGCTTCAGCATTTAAAACTTCATGGAGCACAAACTGCATGTCACGTAGAGGTGCTTTATAAAGAGGCATAATATCGCTTCCTGTTTCAATTGGATTACTTTGCACTCACAACTTCACATTATCACATTGATCCTATCTCGTTAAGCGGAGTGACTGATTAGTTCAAATATTTAAAAAATTAAATAAAATTTATATTTTACAGATATTTATATAATTTTATTTTTTATTATGTATTTTCACATTTTCTTCACATCTGAAGTCATAATTTAATAAGCGACAGAGGAAACGCACTCATACTTCTGTCATATTGTTGGTCACTCGCCCATGTACAATCCCGTGCATGGGCACTTTATTATTTTTGAAAAAACAAACCATCAATAAATAAATGAAGATAATAAAAATAGAAATGCGCAGACCAAAGATTCAACATCGGAGCAAGCTATGAGTAGGATGCAAATTTTATTGACCGGTGGGACCGAGCTGATCAGGCAAGCGATCTGTCGATATTGGTCGGATATGGGGCATGAGGTGATCGTATTAAGCAGATGCCCGGAGCAAGTGAATCAACACTGCGCTGGTGCTCGTGGGATTGCAACGTAATCCGAACTGAGCCGAGTGAGCTGACAACAGAGTTGGTCCAGCAGGCTTATCGCAGCAAGATTAAAGACTATCATCCGGATAAGTATCAGGGGGTTACCGGAGACGATCAGGCTGAAGCTGCATGAGAAAGCGCAGGAGTTGAATCGGGCGAAGGAGGTGCTCATGCAGTAATACAAAACAAGTTAGCTATAACAGCATCAGGATATTGGCAACGCGGCTGCATTACTATCAGGCAGCATCTGGGAATCTGTTAGCCTGTATACCGCTGAAATTGAGATACGAGGCAAGAGCATCTGGTTGCCTGACGTAGTGGCAAGCTGGAACAGAAATTTGATCATCAGGCAGGGTTGAATAGCGGGCATCGCTAAAAGTCTGATACCGTCCACGCTGACTAAACGCCGAACCGTGCCACGAAATGTCAGATCAAACCAAACGCTGAGTGAGTCTCTGTATTTATGCAACAAAACCAACATCCATGAGAAACCAGCCCCCTACCATATCGACACCCTAAGCTCACAGCATCTAACCATTATCACGACCATTCCGCTAAATTCCAAAATCCGCTAAAGATCCAAAAATTGCTTATTTAATTTTTGCTGCGCCATCTCTTAGACTGATTTCCAACTTGTTATGACAAGCATGTTTGTGGCTACGGACATGCGGAACAATTGGAATTTCCTATGACGGATAAACCACTACTCAAACTCATCCCAGCTCCGGCCGCGACTTCGCTGTATGGACAACTACGCGATCAGCTACGTAGCCACATTCTGGATGGCAGCTATCCGGCCTTAAGCCAGATGCCGTCTGAACACGAGTTATGTCAGCGCTTTCAGGTCAGCCGCATCACGGTCCGTCAAGCACTGGGTGATCTGCAAAAAGAAGGTCTGATTTTCAAGATTCACGGCAAAGGCACCTATGTCTCCAAACCCAAAGCGTTTCAAAACGTGAGCCGTCTGCAGGGGTTTGCCGAGGCCATGTCTGGTATGGGCTATGAGATCGTCAATCAACTGACGCAGTTTCAGTTTATCCCGGCAGTCCAGACCGTCGCGGCGCGTCTGCAGGTGCTTGAGGGAACCACCATCACCGAGATCAAGCGTATCCGTCTGCTCAATCGCGAACCGGTGTCGCTTGAGGTCACCTATGTCTCTGAAGCCATCGGGATTCAGCTGCAGAAAGCGGATCTCGTGACCCGCGATATTTTTCTGATCCTGGAGAACGACTGCGGCATCGCGCTCGGCCATGCCGACCTCAGTATCGACGCCATCCTTGCCGATGAGGACCTCTTTGATGCGCTGGGCATCGAAGAAGGTGCGCCCATCCTGCGCATTGAGCGGCTAACGCACGATGCCGATGGTCACCCGATCGACTTTGAATATCTGTATTTCCGCGGGGATGCCTTCCAGTACCGCTTGCGCGTGGATCGCAAGCTGCATCAGGCACCTGTTTGAACCCCCTTTTTTTAGAAAATCGCATCAAGTAGAGACTGCATCATGAATACGCATGAACTGGAATATGACATTGTGGTGGTGGGTGGCGGCACCGCAGGCCCCATGGCTGCGATCAAAGCCAAAGAGCATAATCCGGCCTTGCGCATCCTCTTGATCGATAAAGCCAATGTCAAACGCAGCGGCGCGATCTCGATGGGTATGGATGGGCTGAATAACGCCGTCATCCCGGGTCATGCGACCCCTGAGCAATACACCAAGGAAATCACCATCGCCAATGATGGCATCGTCAATCAGGCTACGGTCTATGCCTATGCCAAACATAGCTTCACCACCATCGAGCAACTGGACCGCTGGGGCGTGAAGTTTGAAAAAGACGAGACCGGCGACTATGCGGTAAAAAAAGTCCATCACATGGGCTCTTATGTGCTGCCTATGCCCGAGGGGCATGACATCAAAAAAGTCCTCTACCGCCAGCTCAAGCGGGCGCGCATCAGCATCAGCAATCGCATCGTGACCACGCGCCTGTTGACGGACAGCAGCGGCGCTGTGAATGGGGTTATGGGCTTTGACTGCCGTACCGCGGACTTTTATGTCATTCGTGCGAAAGCCGTCATCCTCTGCTGTGGCGCAGCCGGACGTCTGGGCCTGCCCTCTTCGGGCTATCTGATGGGCACCTATGAAAACCCGACCAATGCCGGTGACGGCTATGCCATGGCCTACCACGCAGGCGCAGAGCTGGCCAACCTCGAATGCTTCCAGATCAATCCGCTAATCAAAGACTATAACGGTCCGGCCTGTGCCTATGTCACAGGTCCTCTAGGGGGCTTTACTGCCAACAACAAAGGCGAACGCTTCATCGAGTGTGACTACTGGAGCGGGCAGATGATGTGGGAGTTCTATCAGGAGTTGCAAAGCGGTAATGGTCCGGTGTTCCTGAAACTCGACCATCTGGCCGAAGAGACCATCCAGACCATCGAGACCATCCTGCATACCAATGAGCGTCCAAGTCGGGGCCGTTTCCACGCCGGACGCAAGACCGACTATCGGCAGGATATGGTCGAGATGCATATCTCGGAAATCGGCTTCTGTAGTGGTCACAGTGCATCCGGCGTCTGGGTCAATGAGCGTGCAGAGACCTCGGTCGCAGGGCTCTACGCCGCAGGCGACATGGCCGCCGTGCCGCATAACTACATGCTGGGTGCCTTTACCTATGGCTGGTTTGCAGGCAGCAATGCCGCTGAATACATCGCCTCCCGTGATTTCACTGCACTTGATCAGGAACAGATCTCACGTGAACGCGAGCGCGTCTATGCACCGCTGCAACGGGATCAGGGACTGTCGCCTGCACAAGTCGAATACAAGCTGCGCCGCATGGTCAACGACTACCTGCAACCACCCAAGGTTACACGCAAGATGGAGATCGGCCTGCAGCGATTCGAGGAAATCGCAGAAGATCTGAAATTCCTCCATGCGCGCAATCCGCACGAGCTGATGCGCGCCGCCGAAGTCTCCGTGATCCGCGACTGTGCCGAGATGGCTGCCCGCGCCTCGCTCTTTCGCACCGAGAGCCGCTGGGGGCTCTATCACTATCGCGCCGACTATCCGACGCGCAATGATGCCGAGTGGTTCTGCCATGCCCATCTGAAAAAAGACGCCGATGGACGCATGACCAGTTTGAAACGTCCCGTCGAGCCTTACTTGATCGCCATCGATCAGGGCGAGCGCCAAGCCTATCAGCAACTGCGCATCGACCAGCCCCTCAAGGCAACCGCTTAATTTTACAGATTCGGAGATATCCCCATGAGCCTGATTCCGCATGACATCGCCCAGCGTAGCAGCGCCCCGGTGTTGATTGATGCCGACAAATGCATCGCACACAAAGGCTGCACGGTCTGCGTCGAGGTTTGCCCGATGGATCTGCTTGCCATCGATCCAGTCACACAGAAGGCCTTTATGCAGTTTGACGAATGCTGGTACTGCATGCCCTGCGAGACCGACTGCCCGACGGGTGCAGTGCAGGTCAACATGCCCTACCTTTTAAAATAAGCAATTGAAATAAAATGATTATTAACCAACTCATATCATGACTGTTATTTGGGGAAATTTATGAACGTGCGTTTGCTGTCCCGATCCGTAGTTTTAGCTGGCGTCATTGCCGGTATCACATCTACACACGCCGAGACCATTCGCGTCGCCATCGGCACACAGGACACCACCATCAACTGTGCCACCGGTGGCCTCTTGATCCGTGAACTCCACCTGCTCGAAAAATACCTGCCGCATGACGGCAAGTATAAAGATGCACAATACGACATTGAGTGGAAAAACTTTACCTCCGGTGCCCCACTGACCAATGAGATGGTCGCAGGTCGGCTTGACATCGGGGCCATGGCGGATTTCCCGGGTTCGCTAAACGGTGCGGCCTTTGATAAGGCCGGCAAGAAAAGTATCTTTCTGAATGTGCTGTCCGGCAGTACCATCGGCAGTGGTAACGGCATCGTCGTGCCGAAAAATTCCCCCGTACAGTCCTTTGCGGAGCTAAAAGGCAAGACCATCTCGGTCCCTTTTGCTTCGACCGCGCACGGCCTGCTCCTGCGTGCGATCAAGGCACAGGGCTGGGACCCGGATCGTGATGTCCAGATCATCACGCAGGCACCGGAAGTGGCAGGCTCCGCGTTGCAAAGCGGCAAGGTCGATGCGCATGCGGACTTTGTGCCGTTTGCCGATCTGTTTCCCTATCGCGGCTTTGCCCGCAAGATCTACGACGGTGCACAATCCAAAGCCCCAACCTTCCACGGCAGTCTAGTCGCGGCTGACTATGCACAGAAATACCCCGAAATCGTCGTCGCCTACCAGCGTGCCGCCATCGAAGCCAATCGCCTGATCAGCGCCGAACCGGAGAAGTATAGCGAACTGATCGGCAAGGTCACCGGCATTGAGCCGGAGGTCGTCTATCTGTTCCATGGGCCGCTAGGGCTACAGACCCGCGATTTCACCTGGAAGCCCGAATACCGTCAGGCCCTGAAGACCTCGATCGAAACACTGACCCTACTCAAGAAGACCGATGACAAACTGGACGTCGATCACTTCATCGACGACCACTATATCCGCGATGCATTCAAGGCATCAGGTCTGAACTATGACGCTGCGCTTAAGAACTACGCCAAGCTACCGCTCAAAGCCAATGACGCACTGACCGGGAAACCCATCACCGACGTTAAGCGTGTCGCGCAGATCTGGGTACAGGATGAGCCACTGGTGCGCAGCTACGTCTCCCCCGAAGATGCCCTACTGGACCTCAAGAAACTCAATGCTGCAGGCAAGCAGATCCGGGTCATCTATGCACAGGATAGGAATACCGGCATCAAGCTTCTGGCTGATCAGGCGTGGTACTCCCTTGACCCTAAAGGCGAGCTGAATGCCTTCTTGCTCAAAGGCGATGCGGATGCTTGGGCTGCCGCCCACCATGGCACGGTGCTCGACTTCACTGCCGCGACTCAGGCCAGTCTCAAGATCAGCGGACAGTCTGCCGCCAGCCTGATCACTACCCGCCACAGTGCCGTGCGCCACGCCGCGCACTAACCCACGCAGGACTTATTGGGAGAGCCACACGATGACGACTGTTTTCGTTGCAGCCAAATCCACGCCCGTCGTCACGACACCGCGTTCCAACTGGCCCAGCCTAGCGCGACCGATTCGTCGCGTCTTGCTACGCGGGGTGTCGATCACACTGTGCGTCGTATGCTGGTATCTGGCGGTGAAATACCATCTGAATCTTGGGATCATCAGCTTTGCCAATGTGCCCTCCCCATGGGAAGTCTGTCAAGCGACCTGGGATTTTCTGCACTCACCCAAGCTGTGGTTTCATCTGGGCAGCAGTCTGTCGCGGGTATTTGCAGGCTTTGCCGTAGCCAGTCTGCTGGGTGTCGGCTTGGGTCTGCTGATCGGTCGCTCACGTCTGGCGACCGATACGCTGCTGCCGCCACTGGAACTACTGCGGCCGATCCCGGCGGTCGCGTGGATTCCCCTGTCGATTTTGCTGTTTCCATCCAGTGAGCTGTCGATGATCTTCATCACCTTTACCGGTGCGCTGTTCCCGATCCTGCTCAATACCATTCATGGGGTCAAGGCTGTCGATCCGCGGCTGATCGCCTCCGCACGCAGTCTGGGCGGACACCGTCTGGCTATTTTTACCGAAGTCATTCTGCCCGGTGCAGCGCCCAGCATCATCACCGGTCTGTCGATTGGCATGGGCACCTGCTGGTTTTGCCTCGTCACCGCCGAGATGATCGCGGGGCAATATGGCATCGGCTACTTCACTTGGGAGTCCTATACATTGCAGAACTACCCGGACATCGTGGTCGGTATGCTCCTGATCGGACTGTTGGGCATGGGCAGTAGCCTCGTGATCCAGCGCATCGGCCACTGGCTAACCCCGTGGTATCTCCGTGACAAAGAATGACCTTACCCAGAATCATGAGGTGCTTGCCATGAACACGACCCATCAAGGTCACATTGATATTGACCATCTCTCCATCCAGCTTGGGCAAGGTACGGACCGCTTCACAGCGGTAGATGATATCTCGCTGCACATCGCGCCGGGCGAGTTTGTCTGTGTGTTGGGGCCATCGGGCTGCGGCAAATCGACCTTGCTAGGTGCACTCGCCGGTCATCTGCCGCAGTCATCCGGACAAATCCGCGTTGATCATGCCCCCATTGACGGTCCACATCCCAGTCGCGGGCTGGTCTTTCAGCAGCACACCCTGCTGCCATGGAAGCGTGTGCTGGACAATGTCGCCTTTGGCCTCAAGATGAAAGGTATCTCACGATCAGCACGCGAGGCACGTGCCCGCGAACTCTTGTCGCTGGTCGGACTGGCTGGATTTGAACAGCACTATCCGGCAGCGCTGTCCGGCGGGATGCAGCAGCGTGTCGAGATCGCCCGCGTCCTCATCAATGAGCCGCATGTACTGCTAATGGACGAGCCTTTTGGTGCACTGGATGCGCAGACGCGCCTCATGATGCAGGAACTGCTGCTGGATGTCTGGGAACAGATCAGAACCACGGTCGTCTTTATCACGCATGACATCGACGAGGCATTATTTCTGGCAGATCGCATTCTGATCATGAGCCCGCGTCCCGGACGGATCATTGAGGAGCTGAAACTCGACTTTGCCCGGCCACGCCATACTTCACTTGTGACCTCGCCGGGATTCATGGCCTTAAAACGACGCTGTCTGGATCTGCTCTATCACCCGGCAGGCGGGAGCTATCCGATGGAGCTGTCGCGCCTATCCCCGCTGACTGGAGAGCCACGTGCGCCACTAAGCAACAGTGCATAAAAAGTAGCTACACACCATGCTGCCATGCTTAAAAAAGCACACACGCTGAACAGCACACCGACAACGATGACATGATGATAAGGAAACGACCCGATGCTGATCCCATCCACCCTGCACATGGATGATGAACTCACCGCCATTTACCAGCGCCTGACCGACAACGATGCCACGGTGCGCCGCATTGCACTGATTGATCTCGCCGATCTGCATGAAGACGATACCGTACACTGGTTTATCCATGCCTTGACGGCAGACAGCGCCCCTGAGGTACGCCTCGAAGCAGCGCGCCTGCTGGAAGACTGGGAGCAGGATGCGGTCACCACAGCCCTCTGTCAGGCCCTGACAGATGACGATCAAGCGGTGCGAGAGACCGCCGCCCATAGTCTGTCTGAATTCAAGGCACAGGACAGCGGTCGGATCATCCTGCCGTGGGCAACGCATGCGCATGCGTTTGTCCGTGCGGCTGCACTGCGGGCGTTGCGTGAATTAAAGCTGCCTGAGAGCAGTGAGGCTGCGCGTCACAGTCTGCATCATCCCGATGCTTTGGTACGCCGCGAAGCTGTAGGCGTGCTGGGCTGGTTGAAGTCGTTTGACGCACTGCCTGAACTCATGCAGCTTGCCCAGCACGATCCTGATCCGGCAGTACGGCGTGCAGCCACGGGTGCATTAGGCTTTGCGACGCATGCGGATGCCTTGCCGCCTTTACTGGTGGCACTGCAGGACAGCGACTGGCAGGTGCGCGAAGAAGCCGCACATACGCTGGGTAAACTAAAGCTCATCGAGGCGACACAGCCGTTGATCACAGCGCTCACCGATACCTACTGGCAGGTGCGCATCCATTCCGCCCGCAGTCTGGGGAAGCTCAAGGCAGCCGCAGCGACAGCCGCCCTCGGTGTGACGCTCACGCATGAGATCAGCAATCTGCGTAAAGAAGCCGCGCTGGCCTTGGGCGAGATCGCATCCCCTGATGCATTGCCATTGCTTGAAACCGCAGCACTAGACCCTGATCCGGAAGTCCGCAAAGCCGCACGCATCGCGCTCAACCAGATTACGCTGACATTAAGCTGAACCAGAGACCAACCATGCGACCTCCTGTCATCACCAACGATCAAGCATGCCAACACCTCATCCTGCACTGGCCGGATGGGGTGATTCAGACCCTCACTCACCACGAGCTGCGTTTAGCCTGCCGCTGCGCCTATTGCCGGGCAGATCGATTGCGTGCCAGCGCACCGCCCGTCGCACAGGTCGGTATTAGGGCCGTGCAAACACAGGGATATGGACTGCAGTTGATCTTTAGCGATGGTCATGATCGCGGCATTTTTCCGTGGTCTTATTTACGCGAGATGACCTAACAACGCATCCCCCAGCATAAAAAAACGCCTGTGAGATACAGGCGTTTTTTTATGTCAGCATGCTGAACCTGACTTATCCAATATCAATATTCGGCATTTCCTTGTCGATTTAGCGGTTTAACAAAGCTCAGGATCTGCGGTTTCTTTCAGAAAGCCATGACGCTTGAGCAGGGTACGCATGACATTACGCGTAACCCCCAAGGACACTGCCGCATGGACCTGATTATGCTTGCTGTATTTAAACGCTTCGCTGACGATCAATTGCTCAAGCTGGTCAAACAGATTCGGCCGCGCTTGCTCAAAGAAGATCTTCAAATGGCGCGCAATCTCCTCCATCGAGCCTTGAGTCTCTGAAGCTTCACGACTGGTCGATGCAGGATCAGCTTCAGACCGATAAGTATATGCCGGCTGACTACGCGGACGCGACTCGCTCAGACCCACGGACTGGGGCCCAATTTTGAGATGGGATTTTTCAATTTCCGCACTGTCTGCGACCAGCACAGCGAAGTGAATGACATTCTCCAACTCCCGGATATTGCCGGGCCAATCATAGTTCAGCAATGCATCACGCGCGCTCTTCATCAGACACGGGATATCCATGCCCATGCGCTTGCTGTAATGACGCAAAAAATGCTGCGCCAGCGGAATAATATCTCCCGGACGGTCGCGTAGCGGCGGGAGTTCGATATGGGCGATATTGATTCGGTACAGCAGATCCTGCCGGAAGTGACCCGCCTGAACCGCTCGGCTCAAATCGACGTTAGTCGCGGCGACAATACGGACATCGACCGGGATCGGCTTACGCGCACCGATCCGGACAACCTCGCGCTCCTGCAGCACGCGCAGCAGCTTCACCTGCAAATGCAGGGGCAAATCCCCGATCTCATCCAGAAACAACGTGCCGCCGTTGGCCGCCTCAAACCAGCCTTCACGGCGACCGATCGCGCCGGTAAAGGATCCTGCTTCATGACCGAACAGCTCACTTTCCGCCAGTTGATCATTGATCGCGCCACAGTTCACCGCGAGGAATGGCCCTTTGCGACCGCTAAGCTGATGAATATGACGGGCGACCAGCTCTTTACCGGTCCCTGTCTCACCAATAATCATCACCGGCGCCTCACTCGGCGCCAAGCGCTCAATCAAACCTAAAATATTGGCAGACACCGGATCATGAAAAACCAATGCCCGCGCGCGAATACTCAAAGGCTGGGCATTCTGCCCCTCCAAAGACAATACCACCGGTCGATGCCAGCTTTCTTCTCTCATAAGTCATAACCAATTCATCTGATGATAGAACTGCCCACACGCCAAAGCGACGACCCCTCATCACCGGGCAATTCCGACATCACTATCATACGACCGATGAGATACAGGAGTTATACAAATTCCCCGATTGCTTATTCACCTCATCACTAACAAAACATTCAACCTATCAATATTTTAACCATCCATTTGGTTAAAATATTCCTGTGTATAACCCAACAGATTCAACCGCCTAACATTGATGAAATTTCAACATCTGCGGCCTCCTTATTTTTATACATAATTTTCACAATTAATGCAGTCTACTGATTATTTTAAATAAAAATAACTTACATTTTTCTGTCATAGGCAGGCATGTCCTTTGCTCCCCTCTCTACACCCCGATGCCATCACTGATGCGCACCCCGCATCCACGAGATCCATAACGTGTACTGCACCTGCCTTTTTTCAGGAGATCATCATGAAACGTTTATCGACACCTGCTGATACATCAGCAACATCAACACAGACACGCAGCACCGCACATCTGGGCAGGGCGCTGATCACCAGCTTGCTACTCGCCAGCGGACTTGCCCTGTCGATCGCACCGGCTGAAGCCCACCACGCCTTCGCGGCAGAATACGATGGCAATCTGCCGATCGTTGCTTCCGGCACCGTAACTAAAGTGCAATGGGTCAATCCGCATAGCTGGCTTTACCTCGATATCAAAGGTGCTGACGGCAAGGTCACCAACTGGGGATTTGAATTCGGCGCGCCCTTCTCGCTCAAGGAACAAGGCCTGAATAAAACATCCCTGCCGATCGGAACCGCCGTGACTGTGCATGGCTTTAAAGCCAAAAGCGGCTTGAACTATGCCTACGCCTCAACCGTCACACTGCCAGATGGCAAGGTGTACAAGGTTGGTGGTGCTGGTGACGCGCCACCCGCTCCCGGTGCCAAACCCACAACAAACGGAGGTCAGTAATGAAGGTTTCGCTGTCCTTGCCGCACTCACCTCGGCTTAAACAACACACTTGCACGCTCAGCACATTGGCGTTTGTGATGAGCGGTCTGCTCTTTACGGCGACCTCTCAGGCGGAGACACCATCTCATCAGCACGCGACCAAATCAGTTGCACATCTCTCAGCCGATGGTATTCCACGACTGGCTAACGGCAAACCAGACTTCTCCGGGATTTGGCAGAGTACAAGTGCGGGTGACTATGATCTGGAGCCGCATTCTGCGCGTAAAGATGCCCCGCCAAGTGCTGGAATTATTGATGATCAGGGCACCATCCCCTATCTGCCGGATGCGCTGAAGCAGAAGCAGCAGAACTTCGCCGCCCGAGCGACGGATGATCCACGCCTGAAGTGCTATTCAACCGGTGTGCCGCGCAGTGTCTATTATCCAGAACCATTTCAGATCTTTGAACGCGATCAGGATCTGACTGTGCTACAGCAGTTTGGTCACTCGGTCCGGACCATCTATACCAATGGGACCAATCACCCCGGTCCTGACGATGCCAACGACTGGTGGTTGGGTGACTCACGCGGTCATTGGGATGGCGATACGCTCGTCGTCGATGTCACGGATTTCAATGACCAGACTTGGCTGGATCGCGCTGGTAACTTCCATAGTGATGCCCTGCATGTGGTCGAAAAATGGCATTTCCTCGATGCCAATACCATCGAGTATAAGGCCACGCTGGAAGACCCTAAGGTCTATAGCCGCCCCTGGAGTATCAGTGTGATTCTGAACCGTCACCGCGAGAAAAATTTCCAGTTGATCGAAGACTATTGCTACACGCTGAACTATGACCAGTTCTACCCCATACCACCAGCCACCGCGACACCTGCTGCCGAAGCCGCTGCTAGTGATCCGCTGGTACTGACGCCCGGACGCTAATCCATTTCACGAGATCCAATATATACCCTCTGCGCAAGCAGACCCGAGGACACCATGAACTCTACAAATAAACGGCGCTATCTCAGATCAGGCTATGTCGTGATCGGACTGCTCGGTCTTGTGCCGATGGTCAACTTTGCCGCTGACAACAATACAAACCAGCCTGCAGCCACCAGCCCCGCTCCTGCTAAAAAACCGCAAGGTGGTGGCATGGGCTGGGAAAAAGGCTATGAACTCGTGCCTCAAGGGGCATGGACTGGTCCGCGTCTGGCTGATGGTCAACCGGATGTACAAGGCCACTGGTCGAATACCGTCTCCAACCAGTCCAACTTCACCGATCCGCAAGGCGGCATCCCCGGTGATCCTCAAGGACGTCCACCCAAAGGCAGCCGTGCTGATCGCGCGCCCAGTCGGGTGACCGATCCTGCCGATGGTCAGATCCCTTATCAGGCATGGGCTCATGACAAGCAGCAGGAATTCCTCAAATTCTTCTTCAACCCCATCAAACCCGGCTACGTCGAGCCTCTGGCCCGCTGCGCCCCGGGCGGTGTCCCCAAATCCCTGTACTGGCATGGCTATGAGGTACGTCAGTATCCCGGTTATGTCGTTTTCCTGTTTAACTCAGGCACACGGGTAATCCATCTCGACGGCAAGCCGCATCTGCCTGAGCAGATCAAACTGTGGAATGCCGACTCACGCGGACACTGGGAGGGCAATACGCTGGTCGTGGATGTGGCAAATAACAATGCCAAGGCCCGCTTTGCACGGACTGGCGAATTCGCCAGCGAAAACGTCCATATCGTCGAGAAGTATATTTTCTCGAACGACGGTAAGCGCTATACCTATCAGGCACTCGTTACCGACCCGACGGTCTATACCCGCCCATGGACCGTCACCATCCCGGCACGACGCTGGACCGTAGATGACAAGCCGAATGGCTGGCACTTTGAGGTCAATCTGAATAGCCGCGATGCTAAAGGCGGTCCTCCGATCATTGAGCATGAAGAGCGCATCTGCGCTGAAAACAATGGCGGCTTCGGCAAAGGAGCCAAGACTTAAAATCAGTCCCGATTTCAGCTGACATCTATTCCGTTTTTTTTCGATGTCCTGCCCCGGTCCGCTTGTACCGGGGCATTCCCTCCTTATCCCCTAAATTTACGACAATCACGCTTACACAGGCTAGATAGTGTTACAGATGCAGCAGCGTGAGGGACAATAGGCTGTTGCTTTCTTAACAGCATCGCTTTCGCTCATGTCAAACAGGACCATTTAATCAAACTAAAATATTGAAAAATATCTGATAAAAAATAAATTTAAAATAAATCTCCGTGGCATAACGGTTGCTCTATAGCAGTCTCTTGCGTTTATTTCCGACAGGACCCGAAATGCCTTTTACGCCACAGTCGATCCAGCTTCCTTTCCCGCGCACGGCTCTTTACTCAGCCATGGTCGTGACGACATTGCTTACGCTTGGACTCGCAACCAGCTCATCCAGTCATGCCGATGATATTCAGCCGACACAATCTGCCAACACATCCGATGTACCTGCAACCGCAGATCGTGTGGTGGTCGTCGCCCGTAAACGAGAAGAACTCGCACAAAATGTCCCTGTGCCTGTGAGCGTCATTGGCGGCACCCAGATTGACCGTGACAGCACCTACACCATTCAGGATCTCACCGAGAAAGCGCCCGGCCTGACTGCCACCACCCCCAATGCGCGCCGAACCGGTATCTCCATCCGCGGCATCGGCAAAGCCAGCGGCAATGACAACATGCAGGCTGCCGTCGGCGTGATCGTAGATGACGTCGCATTGACGCACGTGGGCATGAGCTATCAGGACTTTACCGATCTGGATCACGTCGAAGTGCTGCGCGGCCCGCAAGGCACACTGCTGGGCAAGAACACCACCATGGGTGCCATCAACTACGTCAGCAAGCTCCCCAGCTTTACCCCGCACGGCTCCATCTCACTGGGTGGGGGCTTGAATAAAGACGGTCTGCAGCTCAATGCCGAGCAGACCGACGCCATCATTGATGACGTACTGGCATACCGCGCGTCTTTCTTTGTAGACCAGCAGCGCGGCGACCTCAAAAACGTCAGCCCGGCCGGCGGCTATCAACAAGAGAAAAATCGCTACGGTGGCCGCGTGCAATTCCTCTGGAAACCCGCAGACAATCTGAAGATTCGCCTGAATCTGGATGAAGCTCTCAGCAACGAATACGGCAATACCAAACCCTATATGGCCGATCCGACGACTTTTGCCAACGGCGCATCACGTACCGCCAATAATCAGTTGACCTTTAGCTCGCGTATCTCGCGCAGTTATTTTGGCAACTACACCCCGATCATCGGTGGCGATCAGGCCTGGGATAATATCGACACCGGTCAGGCCAAGCCGCTGATCACCAAAAACTCTGGCGAATCCCTGATCGTCGACTGGGATCTGGGTGGTGTGACACTGAAATCCATTACGGCTGATCGCCGCTTCCACTTCGATGCGACTAACGATACGGACCAGACCAAATTCGCCATCAACCAAGGCGGTACACTGGTCGATCACACACAGTTCTCACAGGAATTCCGCCTGAGTTCGGATCTGGGCAAGGCGCTGGATTATCAGCTAGGGCTTTATTTCGTCGACTTCAACACCGACTCGACCTCGCGCTCCCTGTATGGCAATGACGCAGGTGCTTTCTATGCTTCTAACAGTCAATACAGCACATTGATCAGCAATCGCGCACTGCTGTCCCAGTCGCTGAATAACGTCTACTCAACCACACTGGTCAATCCGCACACCCAAAGCGGTGCCGCCTTCGGTCAGGCCAACTGGCATCTGACCGACAAAGCCACCGTGACCTTCGGACTGCGTGACACGATAGAAGAAAACACCAGCGACAGCTTCAAGGCCGCCACTTTCGCCGATGGCTCAGCCCTGACCTCGACCGGCAATGCCACTGCCGATGCCATTCGTAGCAGCCAGCTTGGCACGGTCTATGGTCTTGCCCATGGTCAGGCCATCCATAACAACTCCGTCTCATGGCTGATCAATCCCAGCTATCAGCTCACACCGGATACCCTGTTGTATACCTCGGCTTCTGCCGGGCAAAAATCCGGCTCGGTGCAGTTCACCTCCAAAGGCGGCGACCTGAACGTCAGCCCTGAACGCTCGCTGGACTTTGAACTGGGCGTCAAGAGCCTGCTGCTGGATCGCCGTCTGCTGCTGAACGTCAATCTGTACCAAACCGATATCAAGGACTATCAAGCGACGACCAGCATCATTGATCCTACCTCATCGACCGGCTATAGCTCGGTACTGGGCAATATCCCCGGTATCCAAGCGCGCGGAGTCGAGATCGAAGGAGGATATGTGGTCAATCCCGCCATCAATCTGAATTTTGCAACGACCTACAATCACGCGATCTACTCAGACTGGTCCACTGCCACCTGCCCTGCTGAGATCGTGACCCAGACTGTGTGTAACAACACAGGCAAGCAGATCGTCGGTGCTCCCAAATACACCGTCGTGCTGGGACCGGACTATCACCCGTCGCTGGGTATCGGCACCCTGAGCTTCCATGCCTATCTGAATGGGGTCTATCGCTCCGAGCAGAACCTCGACTCGCAACTGTCGATCTATGGCCGTCAGGCGGGCTATTCGGTACTGGATGGTGGATTTGGGATCGTCGGTCATCATAACAAGACCAAATATGAACTGGATCTGACGGCCAAGAACATCACCGACAAGCACTACACCACCAGCGAAACAGCATTCTCCAACTCCTCACCCGTTGGATATGATGGCATTGGGCAACGTCGCTATGTTTCTCTTGTACTGCGAGCCAGTTACTAAGCAACATCTGGTCATTGATGTCATAAAAAACGGCCTGAATGGCCGTTTTTTATGGTCCAAGCAATTGATTGACTCAAGCTGATCCGCAGGTTGGATGGACTAACGCTGTTTAAAATGCAACATCACTCTCATAAAACGGATGTAATCGCATCATCAAGATTTGGCATGAGCTTTTAAGCAGAATTAATATAAAAATATTAATAATAATCAAAATATTAAAAACAATCTGACTCGTTACTTTTTGCTACAAACGGTATAGCCATTGCAACGCTATGAGTCTCAATAACATGAGCACTTAATAGGGGTTACTATATGACTACATCGCACCATCCCAGCTTACAGCAGCGACGTTTGCTAAAAACACCACTGGCTTTTGCAGTATCCTGCGCGTTGCTGCCTCTTCTTGCATCACCCGCTTGGGCCGAGGATGCTTCGGATAATACTGCGACCATCGCTAGCCTACGCGCCGAAATCCAGCGTCTGCAGAGTGAGCTGGCCCAGAGCAAAGCTGGACCCACAACCACCAACACCACGACACAACAAACAACCGTCGCTCAGGCCCCAGCACCAACCCATACGGCCACCGACGATGACGATGATGACGACAGCACCGCGACCGACAGCAACCAGCCACAACGCATTGAGGTCAGAGCCAAGAAGAAAAAGAAACAGCAACTGGTGCTGGAAAAACTGAAAAAGACCACCCAATCCATCTCCATCGTCTCAGGCGACGTATTGCAACAGCAGCAATCGACCTCCATCACCGATGTATTGCGCCGAGTGAGTAACGTCAACTTCAACTATGGCAACTCGCGTACCGGCAGTCTGACCCTACGCGGGATTACCACCAGTTCGACCGATACCATTGATCCCAGTGTCGGTGTCGTGATCGATGGCGTGCCGATTGCCTATACCCCGCTGGCCAATGGATCGACCTATGTCGATGTCGACACCCTCGCGGTACAACGCGGCCCGCAAGGGATTGATGGCGGCAAGAATTACAGTGTCGGTGCCATTGTCGTCAATAACAAGCTACCGACCTTCAAACCCGAAGCCGAGGCCTCTCTGACCTATGGCTCATGGAATACCGTCAATGCCACCGCCATACTGGGTGGGCCGGTGATAGATGATCTACTGGCATGGCGCGGGAGCTTTACCCGGCAGCAGAGCGATGGCTACGCCAAAAACGCCTTCCCTGATTTGCAAGGTCGTAGCGGCTATGGCAATACCGATGTGACCTATGGTCGTGTGCAATTCTTGCTCACACCGACAGATCGCCTGAGTGCGCGCTTAAGTGTCGAGGATCAGCCCAACGGCAGCTCATGGATCAATGGCTATACCGTGAAGGACTCACAGCCGCTCCTTTTCAGCGATGGCCAGCCGATTGGTGCCACGACGATCAATGCCGCACCGCAAAATATCCTGACCCGTGGCTGGTTCACCCAGTCGCCCACCACGTTTACAGCGGCGCAGTACTTAAATACCCCGATTGATCTGGATAATAACGGCGCGATCATCACCAATACGCGCGGCATCACTGGCCAGATTGACTATGACGGCGATCACTACCATCTGACCTCGATCACAGGCTATCGCAGTAACTGGTTCAGCGCGGCCAACGATGAAGGCACACCGTTTGACGTCACCAAAGACGGTGGCTATATCACCGATTACCATCAGCTCTCACAGGAACTGCGCCTGAAGACCGGGATCGATAAACTGGTTGATCTGACCACGGGACTGTATTTCCTCTATACCAAGAATGACTCGCTCAGCCGCACCCGCTACGGCTCCGATGCCGGTGCATGGTATGCAACTGGTAATGGCAGTGTCGGCAATGGTCAATACGGCATCCTTGCCAATAATGCCAATGCAACCCTCAATGGCAGCGGCGACCAACTGCTGACCAACTCATTGAACAATCTATACAAAGGGACCGAAACCTTTGCCAAGAACATCAGTGATGCCTGGTATGGCACGGCAGATTGGCATCTGACGCCCACCACGACCTTTACCACTGGCCTGCGCTTGAGTGAAGAAAAACGCGACACCTCACAAAGCAACCTGATTCTGGATAACGGTAATGGCGCAGCGCTCAACCCGGTCTCGGTGAATAATGTTCAGTTGGGTGGCTTCTCTTCGGATGCCAATGGTAATTTGCTCGCCAATAGCGCAAGCCAGACTGCACTGGCCAATCAGCTCGCGCAGCAATACTTTGGTATCAGCACTTATAGCGGCCTCTCAGCAGCTCAAAAACTGCAAGTCGCCAATGCCAAAGCGGTCCGCTCAGGCCAGATCACCGGCCTATACCAACTGTCAGTGGCACAGCCCTTCGACAACACGATTAACTCATGGCATCTGGCCCTAAGCCAGAAGATCAGTGATGAGCTGACGGGGTATTTCGCATTCACCCATGGTGAAAAAGCCGGGATCTCACAGATCAACGGCTCAACCGCCAGTGGGGGTACTTCTGCTCTGGTCAAACCTGAATCCTCCAATGTCTATGAACTGGGCATCCGCTCCAACTGGCTGGATCAGACGCTGGTCGTCAATGCCGATATCTTTCAGGACAATATCAAAAATTTCCAGCAAACCGTCTCCTATCTGGATCCCGTGCTGACCCTGCTGAACGGTGCCCCTACCTACTCCAGCGGTCCGGGTAATGTGGATGGCGTGCGCGTGCGCGGGATTGAGCTGGATGCCATTTATACCGGCATCAAAAACCTGACCTTGCGTGCCGCATCCTCCTATAACGATGCTATTTACACGCATTTCCCGAACTCCGGCCTTGCTTCCGAACTAGACCCTGCACTCTATCCGACCAAGTTCTATGACCTCTCAGGCTCGGTCTTGCCCAATGCACCCAAGCTCACCGCAACACTGGGCGCCGACTATACCCAGCCTTTGCTGAATATCGGCAAAGTCCTGCATGCCGGTCTGAACTATCGCTATACCAGCCGCTATAACGTGGATAGTGCCCTCTCGGCCTGGGGCTGGGTCGGTGGTTATGGACTCTTGGACGCCAATATCGGACTGGGCAGACCTGATGGCAAGTTTGATATCAGCCTGACGGCCAAAAACCTGACCGACAAGTACTATCACAATGTCGGCTGGACCAGCTATACCCCATCGGCACCGCGTTGGTTTGGTATCACAGTCTCGGGCAAATACTAAATCTAAGCCACAAAAAATCCGGACTCTGTGTCCGGATTTTTTTGTTATGCATGATGCCAAGCTAAAAACGCGAGATCAACAACACCGGTTTAGAATGTGAAATTCAATCCCACACGAAGCTGTCGCGGTTCTCCCGGATGCACAGTAATGCCCTCCGGCACGATCGGACTGGTTGGCGTCACGCGATAATCCTGCTCATAAGCAATATCGTAGTATTGGCGGTTAAAGAGGTTCAGACCCTCAATCGACAAGGTCAGATACGGTGTAATCACGCGCTTGACCTGCAGATTGCTGACCACCGCCGAGGGTGCCTTGAGCGAGCCATCCTGCGTCAATGGGTAACCGCTGATATAGCGCGTCTCCCAACTGGCCGTCCACGGTCCGAGATTACGCAAGGTCGCCCGGAACAGCGCCACTTTGCTGACTGCATTGGGAATGAGATTGCCCGTATCGCCATTGGCATTGCTATCCGCATAGCGGGCATGAGTCCATGCCACGTCTCCATCCAAGAGCAACCAGTGGTTGACCAGCCAGTGATTGTTCCACTCCAGCCCGTATCGACGGCTGGCACCATTGGCATCGGTACTGCCAATGTCCGAATCCGCATCATAGGTCAGTTCCGAGTCACTATTCAGACTCCAGAGCGCAAGCGATGTCTGTAGTCCCGGGATCAGATCCGTACGCAGGCCAATTTCTTTGCCGACGCTGCCTACGATGGCAGGTACGCTACTCGCCGCCTCTCCGGTCGTCGGATCGACTTTATCCAGCACCCCACGGGCATCGTTACTGTGGAAACCTTTGCCATAGTTGATAAAAAATTCGGTCTTGTACCATGGTCCAAAAATCAGGCTCAGTTTGGGTGATGCTTTGCTGTCTGAGATATTGCCGCTGTTGATCGGCGTGGACATCGAGTTCATGTTGATCTGGATAAAGTCACCGCGCACGCCCGCGATTGAGCGGAACCAGTTCGTCCAGTGCGTGGTGTTTTGCAGATACACCGCCGACTCGGTCTCACTCACCCCGACATCGTTCACCGTGGCAAACGGCACCCGGTCCACAGTATCCAGAAGACCAACACCGATGTCATCATGCCGGACCTGTCCGCCGATTTCTGTCACGGATGGCAAGCCCCAAAAATCCATATTCCAGCCACGTACCAATTGCCCTCCGACAATATTGCGGTTTTCAAACTGCTCAAACTGATCGCCCGTAGCGGGCCGGTATTCGTTGAAGGTAAAGTCCGACCACAACTGTAGAAGATAGTGCTCTGCATACGCAGAAGCTTTGGTATAGCCCGTATCATCATGCTCATGCCACTCACCAGAGAGGATATAGCGTCCGGTATTGCCACCGTCAGATGGACTGATGGCGCAATAGCGACACAGTTGGCCCGACTCGATCAATGCCAATGGCACCTGATCGGTTGCGTCCCAATGCGACGCATACGCAATGCCATCTATCGACCAGCCATTCAGACTGTCGCCGTCCGAGAGTTTGAACAACCCATTGATCTTACGCACGCGCTCCGGCACATTCCATGGTCCATTGGTCTCCAGCCCTTCCAGCGCACCTAATACCCGCAGACCATCAGGATCAGCCGTGAGGTGAGTCGAACCTGCGATCACGGCCCGATGGTAGTCATACATACCTGTGGTCAGATTCAGGATGTTCTGGTCCAATTGATCACGATATTGAATACGGCCAGACCCAGCCGACGAAAAATCACCCGTATTGGCATAATACGGCCCTTTCTGATAGTCGATCTGCTGCACGATTTCGGGTATCAGAAAGTTCAGATCTGAGTATCCTTGCCCATGGGCATTGGTCGGCATGTTGACCGGTACACCATCGACAAAGGACGCAAAATCCGTCCCATGATCCAGGTTATAGCCACGCAGAAAATACTGATTGGCTTTGCCATCGCCCGAATGCTGAGTAACGACCATGCCGGGGACATTCTCCAAGACTTCGCCGGGCCTGAGCAACGGAATATCCTTGAGCAGATAGCCCGTCGCCGTACCTTGCGATGCGGCATCGGAAGTGCCGACCGCATTGATATAGTGGCCTGTCACGGTGACGGTATTGATTGCTGCCGTAGCAGGCGAAGACGTTGTCCCTGCTTCAGCAGCAGGAGTGTTGCCCGTAGCTATCGATGCCGCAGGTTCTGTCGATGCTGGCGATGTGGTATTGGCGGTAGCAGATACGGCTGCGGTCAGGAGTGCGACTGTCAATGCGGTACGTTTAAATGGCGGATAAATCAATTCGCCCCCCTATTGAAAATATTAAAAAATTTTAAGCCGTGTAGCCTCAGCACTTTAAATTGCAGGCACCATGCCAAAATCACACACCAAAAGTTCATTAAAAATACAAGAAAAATACACGTTATTTTTTAATATTATTCAATGCATTAAAATAAAATCTGCACGCCAGATCGCTTAGCCTGCATACCAGCTCGTCATATGTCCGCATTACACGGCTGGCTACTGTTGAAAATGTGGTAACGACTGCGGTGATTTCAACAGAAACGGGAATAACGCATCCTGCATAGAGGAGGATGTCGATAGTACTGACGACCAAAGTCGATCCCAATAAAAAAAGGGACCGTCTTCGACAACGGCCCCTCTTTTGCCAAGCGATACGGCCTGCTTACTTCAGACGATCCTGAACCAGATTCAGTCCTGCCTGTGCACACGCCTCATCTTTTTCACTGCCATGCGCGCCACCCACGCCCAGAGCACCGATCACCTCATTGCCCACCTTGATGAGGATACCGCCAGCACGAATGTTGTTATTGGGACTGGCTGCCAATTTCTGGGCGAGGTCGGTATCGGTCTTGGCGCGTTCGGCCAGATGTGAGGTCGCATCGCCAAAGCTGAGTGCGGTTGACGCCTTCGTCTGACTGGACTGGATGCCCCGGGCTGCGGCTTTATCCGATGCCAGTACCACCCGGATTGAACCATCGACATTTAATACCGTCACTGCAACGTTCTGATCAATCGTCTGGCAGGTCGACAGTGCCTTTTGTGCGGCCTCAACTGCGAGGGTCAATGCCGGTCCACGTGGCGGCGGCGACGGTGGCGTTGCAGGTGCAGTTGGTGCTGACGCAGATGCACTGTCTGCTGCCCATGCCGCCGAAGTCAACAATATGCCCGATGCCACCATGACAGCAGCGATGGTCTGTACTTTTTTCACGCGATAATTCCCCTATTGTTAAATATTAAAATGAACTCACCACACTTATGACGTATGGTCCGGTTTGGCACCCTTGGGATACCAATACGCCACATGGCAGCCCTCACAGGACCGCTCCAGCTGACCGCCGACGCTGACCAATTGATCTGCGTCGTGCTGGTCAATCGCATGCAGGGTCTTGAGCGCGGCCTGTTGGAAGATGGCGGCCTTGGCCTGAAACGCCGGAAAGTCCTGATTAATCGCGTGCTCTATGCCTTCTGGACCAAGCACGCCCTGAATATGCGCATCCGCCGTGACCTGTCCCGGATTGACGACATGACGTCCCTCTTGTGCCAGCAGATTGGCCGCCTCGGTCAGTGTGATGGCCTTGCGTCTCAGTGCCTGCCATTCGGCATCAGTCTTGGGATGCCGGTTCACCTCGCCATGGCTCGTCACCTCGGTCCCGACCGAATCCCAGATCTCATCGGCATTCGGATCGACGATATTGGACATGACGTCGTAGATACTGGCGATTGGTATCGGGACTTGAGCCGCCTTACCATCGCCTTTGATCGCCTCTGCCCTGTGATCGTGGTGACCCACATGACAGGCATTCAGTACGGTTAAAATCGTTGCTGCCAGCAGCAGGCTTGTGACTAGGGCAACAGGTTTCTGGGTTGTGGACATCTGATTTCTCTTGATTAAATAACGGCTAAGCGCACTCAAACATCACTGAGTTAAACAAAGCCGATGGCACGGCCGGCAAATCCCACCAGAAACCACAGCACGACAAAGCCCAGCGCCCAGAGTCGTACAGACCAAGCAAAGCGTGGTTTGGGCAATTGCCAACCGATCACGCCATCGCCCGCATGCCTCACCTCAAAACCGGATACATCTGAATGGCGCACCCGCGACGCACGCACGCGCCAAATCCGAAAGAAGCCAAACTGCAAGACCGCCGTAAATGCAATCAGGATCAATTTGATCGGAAAAGCCTGATTAGTGGCGTAATGCACTGCACTGGTCAGAAACAAAGCCACACCACTCAGCACCGCACCGACCAGCCCCCATTGTGCAGCCTTCAGCAGGATCAGCTCCGTAGAGGTCAACGCCTGCCCCCCTTCACGCTCCCCCTCCCACAGCGATATCGCACCCCATACATACAAGGCATAGACAATCACTGCGGTCAGCAAGGTCAGAATGCTGAACACATGGATAATTTGGAAAATGATGACCCAGAAGGTATCCAGTGAACTGATGTACTCCCCGACCGGGCTTTTTTCATAGGCGCGGACCCAATCCAGAACGCTCATGGCAAACTCCTCTTTATATCTGGATACGGTTATGCATGACTCGCGAGATAGGGAATCAGGCGACCGGACACGATCACCAGCACCCACAGCAACAAAGAGACCCCGCCTGATATCTGGTCATAACGCGCAGATCTCGCTGGGAGAGTCGCATGCCGAGCAACCTGATGGGTTGATGCTTCAGGCAAAGCCGCAATCTGATGCGCTTTGACATGAGCCAGATCCTCTTGTCGCGTCCGCCACTCGAACACCACCGCGTTCACCCCTGCCAGCGCGATAAACGCCAGTTTGTACAGAAACGCAGGATTACTGATGGCCGTACTTGCTTCTGATGCCAGAAGGATCAGCCCGGTCACAAATGTGATGCTAAAGCCCCAAAGCAGCCAGGGACGTAGCTGTTTTAGCAGCAAACCCTTGGGAACTCCCCGGAATGCCACACCCAGCAGGCGCAAGTCGATCACCGCCAATATGCCTACCGAAAATGCCAGCCCAAGCAGATGTGTCCCCTCCACCAGCGGAAACAGATAGAGGGACTCATGGAACGCCACAATCGCAGGATAGTTCTCGATCTGCTGGGCATAATCAAACAATAGGCTCATGGCGGGATACTCGTCTGTAAATGCAATCAAACCAAAGAAAAAGCCAGATCAATGAACCGCTGCGGCCGTGACATTGCCACCCGTTGCGGGCTTCGGCTCCGGCTTGGCAATCTTGATCAGCGTACCGCCTTCCGCTTCATAGTCCTCAACACCAATCGCACCGGCGACCTTGAAGCCTTTGCTGGCCAAGAGATCCGCCGCAGCGCCACCGCGGGCCGCATGGTTCGATACCGTTACAACGGTACGGTCTTTTGGAATGTAGGCCAGTTCATTCGCCAGATCCTTGGACTGAATGCTCAGGTAGGCGGCAAAGCCACCAATGCTGGTCAACTCATCTGGACGACGTACATCGACCACCACCAGATTCTCGGGATGCGCCAGCAGCGCATCGATCTGGGCACGGCTCAGCTTGGGTGATTTAGCCGTATAGGCGGGTGCCTTGGCTGCAGCAGGTGCTGCCGCGCCCTCTTCGGCCAGCACAGGACTCATGGCGAGAGCCAGAGCGACACCCAGTACGACACGATTAAATTTGCTCATATACATTTCTCCTGACCGCTTTAAAAAAATTCTTCCCGGTCCATCGCAGGACTGCTGGGCGATAGACAATCAATTTGTCTGCTCAGTAGAAGAATTGCAGGAGACATGCCACTCGGGCACAGAAAGTAGAATTAATTTAAGATATTATTTTTGTTAATTTTAATTGATATCGGACGGTATTTTTTTAGTATCACCAGAGCCAGTATTGTTGTAAAAAAAACAAACGCTGTTTGCTTTTCACCACAGCCCTGATCAGCACATCACACCGGCATCACACCCCAAAAAACGAACTCGCGATCACCTTTTTAAACGGTGACCGCGAGTTGAATGGGTTCAATGATCCATTGCGCGTACATAAGCGAGCAGGCGATCACGACCGATCACTCCAGTGGGCGTACACCCTCCACCTCTATCGCCAGATTCACCGTCAGATCAAAGCCACGATCTTTGCCAAAATCGACCCCAAAATCGCCACGATTAAACGATGCATAGGCATCTGCACCGCATGTTTTGCGCTTAGCCTGAGGATTGGCTTCGCACTTCCAAGACTTGACCGTCAGACGTACCGGCTTGGTCACCCCATGCAGCGTCAGATTGCCATCGACCGCGACAGGTCGATCTCCGTCAAACACGAGGTCTCCGTGATAAGTTGCCTCTGGAAAGTGCGCCGTATCCAGAATATCCGCACTCTTGGCCTTGGCATTCATGGGCTCAAAACCAAAATCAATCGTATCGACCTGTAGCGTGACATCGACGGTGCCTTTCTTGGCCTCGGCGTCATACACCACTTGTCCTTTGCTTTTATCGATCTTGCCACGCCACTTCGAAAAACCCTTGTGATCCGCTTCAAAGCTCGGATAAGTATGCGTTGGATCGAGTGTATATACTTCGGGCTGTGCAAACGCGCTCGTTGCAAACAAGACACTCGTTGTCATCAATGCAGGCAGGACAGCCAGACACCACTTTTTCATGTTTTCCCCCTTATTTAGTCCAGTATGACCATCAGTTGAGGCACTAAAATAAGTGGGGTGTGGATCAATCAAAAATAATCATTTCAGCTAACAATAAATGCTGCGCTGATATCCGTTCGGATCAAAAGTCGCAAAACGCCCCTCAAGCAGCGACGCCTTTACAATCATGCGGTTTGATCTTTGCGAATGTCCTGCATCCGTAAGCCTGTGGACTTAAATTTGGGGTCTGTAGGGCTTTGTTGCACAAATCAGCCCCAAAGAGCAGACTTACCCCAACCCCAGCAAATTCAAGACATAATTTGAGTATGGGGTCTGCCTAACGCTGTGAAATGATTCAGTACCGCAATCCGTGCATGAAGTTCATTCACCTGTCGATCAAAGTCTTTCGACATCAACTTTTCTCC
>Ga0164294_10000884_pt1 | contig 28325 bp, 28 predicted proteins | sample GEODES005metaG_FD_111479 | JGI IMG/M metagenome (GOLD analysis project Ga0164294, IMG submission 111479) | Oligotrophic lake water microbial communities from Sparkling Lake, Wisconsin, USA - GEODES005 metaG | ecosystem: Environmental > Aquatic > Freshwater > Lake | place: USA: Sparkling Lake...
ATGGCAACTTCTGATGGACCAGCTGGCATGTCAATGGCCACGCCCATTGAATTTGCATGCATTTTTGCCGCAGTAACATACTGATTTCCTGGACCAAATATTTTATATACTTTAGGAATAGAGGGTGTTCCTAAAGTCAATGCAGCTATTGCTTGTGCACCGCCTACTTTACACATCTTCGTTATTCCACACAATTTTGCGGTGTAAAATATTGCAGGGTGTATGCCAGGAGTACATAAAACAATTTCGGAGCAACCCGCTATTTTGGCCGGTATGGCAAGCATTAAAATAGTCGAAAATAAGGGTGCTGTTCCTCCTGGGATATAAATTCCTACCTTCTCTATAGGACTTGACTTTTGCCAACAAACGACCCCCGGACTTGTTTCTACTCTTTGCTCTACAAGTTTTTGAGCCTCGTGGAATTTGTAGATATTATCAAATGCGATCTTTATGGCTATTTTTAAATCTTCATCCGTCGCTTCCGAATAATCATCTATTTCCTTTTCTGTGTAAAGAATTGAATCAATTTTTCTTTTCTCGAATTCATAGGTTAGGCTAACCAAAGCTTCATCTTTTTCAGATTTTACCTTACTAAAAATAGATTCTATTAAACTTCCTATCAAAGACGACTCAATTTGAGGTCTTTCACACAATTCTGAATAATCTGACCGAGAAGGAAATTTAATTAATGGAATCATTACAAAATCATTTTTTCGATAGGTAAAACCAAAATACCTTCAGCACCTGCAGATCTAAGTGATTCAATAATTTCCCAAAAATCATTTTCCGAAATTACTGAATGAAGGGAAAACCATCCTTTTTCCGCTAATGGGACAACAGACGGAGACCGCATTCCAGGCAATAAAGCTATTATTTGGGCTATATTTTCTTCTTTGGCATTTAAAACGACATATTTAGCATTTTGCCCTTTTTGAACCGCATCGATCCTAAATATTATTTTATCTAGTAATTCTTTTTTAGTCTTATTTAAATGCTTGTTTGAAATTAGAACTGCTTGGCTTTGAAATACTTCTGCCACTTCCTTAAGTCCATTACTTAACAATGTTCCTCCCGTTGAAACAATATCACAAATACCTTCAGCTAAGCCAATACTCGGGGCAATTTCAACTGAACCTGAAATCTCATGAGTTTCTGCTTTTACCCCATTTGCTTTTAAAAATGAATCAGTTAGGTAAGGGTAGGAGGTGGCAATACTTTTGCCATTGAAATAGGATAAATCCGTATAAACCTCATTCCTTGGAATGGCTAAGGATAAACGACACTTTGAAAAGCCTAATTCTTTGACAATGTCAACCTTTCTTTTTTGTTCCATCAGCACATTTAAGCCAATGACTCCTAAATCTGCGACACCATCTTCCACATATCCAGGAATATCATCGTCTCTCAGAAACAAGAACTCAATGGGAAAATTACTTGACACAGATCTTAATTTAGATCCATGGGCTTCAAATTTAATTCCACACTCTTTAAATAATTTTAATGAGTCTTCGCTTAATCGACCTGATTTTTGAATAGCTATTCTAATATTTTCTGTGCTCATAATCATGCTAGTTTTAAATAGACAAGCCCCGATTTTTTCGAGGCTTGCCAATTAATCAGGTGTTATAAAAACATTTTTATTGGGTCCTCTAAATATTGTTTCAGAGTTTGCAGAAATGCGGCTCCTGTAGCTCCATCAACTACTCGATGATCACATGTTAATGTTAATTTCATGATATTGGTCGCATAAAATTGACCGTTTTTCACTGCTACTGTTTCCTTTATTCCGCCCACGGCCAAGATACAGGATTCAGGTGAATTGATAATGGATGTGAATTGATCGATTCCAAACATGCCCAAATTACTAACTGTAAATGTATTTCCTTCCCAATCTTTAGGTTGCAATTGCTTAGATTTTGCTTTTCCACCTAAGTCTTTTGCCTCAGCTGATATTTCTGCGATAGATTTTTCATTTGCAAAACGAATCACAGGTACAAGTAAACCATCTTCTATTGCCACTGCCATACCTATATGTACATGTTTGTTGACCCTAATTCGATCTTCCATCCAATAAGAATTTACTTTTGGATGTTTAACTAATGCAAGCGAAGATGCTTTAATGACGAAATCATTAAATGATATTTTAACTGGAAAAACTTCATTCATGCTAACTCTTGCTTCAATGGCCTTATCCATGTTGATTTCCATGGTAAGGTAGAATTCTGGTGCACTGAATTTTGATTCTGAAAGCCGTCTTGCAATTGTTTTTCGCATTTGACTATTTGGAATATCTTCAAAACTTTCAGTTCCATCTGTAAAGTGACTTGATTTTGCGCCACCTTGATTCGGATTGTAATTATCTACATCGGATTTAGTAATTCTTCCGCCTTCTCCTGTCCCTTGAATCCACGCTAAATTATATCCTTTTTCTTTAGCTAATGCTCTTGCTAATGGAGATGATTTTACCTCTACATTGGAAGCAGTTTGTTGAGTTGATTGAACTGTTTCAACCGCTTTAACTTCTACCGCTTTAATAGGTGCCGGCGCACTAGCTTGTACGACTGCGGGTGCGTCCAATTTGACAGAACTTTCGGCCTCTAATATTTTTTTAAAATCAGCTCCGGGTTCACCGACTATTGCGATTATGCCATCAACCACGATACCTTTTCCTTCTTGAGCGCCAATATATAATATGGTTCCGTCCTCGTAATTTTCTAATTCCATTGTGGCTTTATCAGTCTCCACTTCGGCAATAATATCACCACTTTTGACTTTATCCCCTTCTTTTTTCAACCATTTAGCGATGACACCCTCTAACATGGTATCACTCATTTTAGGCATTCTGACTGCCTTAGCTTTAATATTACTTAAATCGATCGCTGGTTGACTTGCTGTAACTTCTACAACCTTTTCGACAACTTCGTTTACGTTAACTGCTTTGGGTTCTGTTAATAAACTTGAAAAATCTTCTCCCTTTGTTCCCACAATGGCTATAATGCCATCTACAGGAGCTGCTTCCCCTGCTTTTATACCAATATAAAGTAATGTTCCATCCTCATAATTCTCAAGTTCCATCGTTGCCTTATCAGTTTCAACCTCAGCTATGATGTCACCTGACTTAATTGTATCTCCTTCTTTTTTTAACCATTTAGCAATGACACCCTCTAACATCGTGTCACTCATCTTGGGCATTCTTATAACTTGAGCCATCTTATTTATTTTGAATTTTAAAATTACGCTTTAAACGCTTCTTTTAAAATTATTTATAAAAAAATTATTTGTCTTAATCTAATTTCAAGACTGCCATGAAGGCTTCTTGTGGAATTTCTACATTTCCTACCTGCCTCATTCTCTTTTTTCCTTTCTTTTGTTTCTCTAGTAATTTACGTTTTCTAGAAATATCTCCACCATAACATTTGGCTAATACATCCTTTCTTAACGCCTTGACAGTTTCTCTGGCAATTATCTTTTGTCCTATAGCCGCTTGAATTGCAATTTCAAATTGTTGGCGTGGCAATAACTCCCTTAATTTCTCACACAATCTTTTTCCCCAATCATACGCTTTATCTCTATGAACGATGGCAGATAAAGCATCCACTTTCTCCCCATTCAACATAATATCTAATTTAACCATTTCTCCAGGTTCGTACCCTTTGTACTCATAGTCTAAAGATGCATAACCTCTTGAAATTGTTTTTAACCGATCAAAGAAGTCGAAAACTACCTCTGATAATGGCATGTCAAAGGTTAATTCCACTCGGTCAGTAGTCAAATAAATTTGATTTTTTAAAATACCACGTTTATCCATGCACAAACTCATGATGACCCCTGTATATTCAGATTTAGTAATAATTTGCGCTTTGATATAAGGCTCCTCTATAATATTGATCAAATTAGGTTCCGGCAATTCGCTTGGCGCTGAAACCCATTCTGTTTCACCTGCTGTAGTAAGTACTTTAAATTTAACCGATGGGACCGTTGTGATAACGGTCATGTCAAACTCCCTTTCAAGCCTTTCCTGAACAATTTCCATGTGCAGCATGCCTAGAAAACCGCATCGAAAACCAAAGCCTAATGCCATGGAAGTTTCCGGTTCCCACACTAGAGAGGCATCGTTTAATTGGAGCTTTTCCATGGCATCCCTTAAATCCTCAAATTCCGATGTTTCCACTGGATATATTCCGGCAAAAACCATAGGTTTTACCTCTTCGAATCCTTGGATAGCCAATTTACAGGGATTAGATACTTGGGTAATGGTATCGCCGACTTTTACTTCCTTCGCTTCTTTGATACCGGAAATTAAGTATCCCACATCTCCCGTCTTAATGATTGATTTAGGTTCTTGCTCTAATCCTAAGGTACCAATTTCATCGGCAAAATATTCTTTTCCAGTATTGATGAATTTAACCCGATCCCCTTTTCTAATCTCTCCATTATACACTCTAAATATGACTTCAATCCCTCTATAGGAGTTAAAGGTAGAATCAAAAATAAGTGCTTGTAATGGTGCTTCTGGATCACCCTTGGGCGATGGAATTCTCGCAATGACAGCATCTAATATATCTTGAATTCCGATTCCTTCTTTTCCAGACGCATGAATAATATCCTCTTTTTTACAACCTATTAAATCAATAATTTGATCTGAAACATCATCTGGCATGGCTCCAGGAAGATCAATTTTGTTCAATACGGGTATAATTTCTAAATCATGATTGATGGCTAAGTACAAGTTTGAAATAGTCTGTGCCTCGATCCCCTGTGATGCATCCACAATTAACAAAGCCCCTTCGCAAGCTGCGATAGATCTTGAAACTTCATAAGAGAAATCTACGTGACCCGGCGTGTCAATTAAATTTAGCGTGTATATTTCTCCGTCTTTGGGATATTGCATTTGAATTGCATGAGACTTGATCGTGATACCTCTCTCTCTTTCTAAATCCATGTCATCCAATAATTGATGCATCATATCCCTCTTTTGAACCGTATTGGTGAATTCAATCAATCGATCTGCCAGAGTACTTTTACCATGATCAATATGTGCGATAATGCAAAAATTTCGAAGGTTCTTCATCAATATTAATTAATATATTTTTTATTAAATGTCATCATTGAAAACGTATGATGAATCAATTTATGAATTCATGATTGTTTCAATTTCTTCCCAATCAATTGGGATATTATTCATCAAATTTACGGCACCTTTGTCAGTGATCAATAAATTATTTTCTAATCTAATTCCTAGCCCTTCCTCACGGATGTAAATTCCGGGTTCACAGGTTAAAACCATGCCGGCAGCAAATGGTTTATATTTATCCCAAACATCATGCACATCTATGCCTAAATGGTGCGCAACCCCATGCATAAAGTATTTTTTAAATAGTGGTTGGTGTTTATCTTGATTTTCCACATCCCTGCGCGTAAATAAACCTAAATCGATCAGTTTACTTTCCATGTATTTTTCAACCTCCTTTTGATAATCAACCCAATAAGTTCCCGAAGTCATTATTTGGGTAGCAAAATTCAAAACATCATGTACTGCTTGATATACTTGCTTTTGTCTTTTGGTAAATCGACCATTGACCGGGATTGTTCTAGTCATGTCAGCGTTGTAATTCGCATAACAAGCTCCAACATCCAATAAAAGCATATCTCCATCCTGGCAAACTAAATTGTTTTCAATATAATGTAAAACACATGCATTAGCCCCTGAAGCTATAATAGGAGTGTAGGCAAAGCCATTACTTCGATTCTTAATAAATTCATGTATGAATTCAGCTTCTATTTCATATTCAAATACGCCAGGTTTAGTAAATTTCAAAATTCTTCGAAAGGCCTTTTCAGTAATATCGATTGCTTTTTGTAAGGATTCAATTTCAATTGATTCCTTTTGCATTCGGATGGTATTCAATAATGGCGCAAGTCTACCAATTTTATGCAAAGGATATTTCTCCTTTATTTCTAAGTTTAATCGATCATTTTGGGTTTCAACTCTTGAACTATTTCGAATATGTTCGTTGTCAATTAAAAAAATTTGTTCTGCACTATAAGCGATGGTTTTAAGTATTTGCTCCAAATTACTTGTCCATTGAATATTTTTAATTCCTGAAATCTCAAATGCTTCTTGCTTCGTAAATTTATGACCTTCCCATATTTCAATTAACTCAGAAGTTTCTTTAACAAAAGCCATTTCTTTGTATTGATCCTCAGGTGCATCAGGGTAGAGTATAAGTAAGGTTTCTTCTTGGTCTAATCCTGACAAATAATACAAGTCAGAATTCTGTTTAAAACCCATCGTACCATCGGCGTTCGTTGGCATAATATCATTAGAACTAATAATGACCAAAGATTTAGGGGGAAGTAATTCAATTAATTTGGCCCTATTTTTTATAAATAATGTTGACGATAGTTTTTCGTAGCGCATATTATTTTTTACATAAATATATAATTTCTTCTAATGGCAAAGCCATTTTTTTTGCTTCAGTTAGGCCTATTTTATCAACCATATTAACTTCTGATACATTAAATCCGGAATTACTCAATTGCTTCCCATAATCTCTTCCATAAATACGTAGATGATCATCTTGCAAAAAATGCTTTTCACGTTCTTTGGGGTCTGTGATGCTGGCATCTTCATAGGTTGTTTCTAGATCATACCTTTGTGGGCTTTGGCAAAGAGCAAAACCGTCACTTTTCAGCACGCGTCTTATTTCTTTCATGCATTGGACATCATCTTTAACATGTTCAAGCACATGATTACAAAATACCACATCAAATGTATTATCCTCAAAGGGTATGTGATGAAGATCCATTTTGACTTTAGCTAATGGGGATTCAATGTCAGCTGTAATGTAATTTTCTCCTAAATATTTTTCAAATCGATCTATAAAACAATATTCTGGCGCAACATGTAATAATTTTGGTTTATTGGTGTAAAATGTAGTATCCTTTTTCAGAAATAAATGCATTAATCGATGCCTCTCTAAACTTAAACACGATGGACATAAAGCATTTTCACGAGGAAACATTCTTCCATAAGGCAAAAATTTGCTGAACGATTTATCGCAAATTGGGCAATAAACTTTGTCACCTTGTAAAATCAAACTATAAAGTTTGATTAATTTATGCGCAAATAATTGAATGAATTTTCGTGGGATATTTCTTAAAACCCAGCTAATTAAATATTTCATATAACAAAAAAAGGAAGGTTTTTTGATAAAAAAACCTTCCTTAATTAAAATTTAGATCTTTTTACATTTCTCGAATCCATATATTTCGAAAACTTACTTGATTTCCATGATCTTGTAAGCTGATAGGGCCCGGTCCATGTACTGGATTTTTGGGTTGGCCTATGTATTCTGTAGTTCCTTGGATTTTAGTATGATTTTGTACCACTACTCCATTGTGGATAACAGTTACGTATGCAGGGGTATCTATTCCTCCATTAATCGTAAATTTTGGAGCCGTATAAATGATATCATATGTATTCCATTCTCCCATTTTAGATGTAGCATTAACCAATGGAGCACTTTGCTTATAAATACTTCCCGCTTGCCCATTGCGATACGTTCTATTTTGATACGAGTTCATTACTTGTACCTCATACATTCCTTGCATGAAAACGCCACTATTTCCTTTGCCTTGACTTTTTTTAGTATCAGGCTCAATAGGGGATCTCCATTCAATGTGTAGTTGATAGTTCTCAAATTTTTGCTTAGTTGATATATTGCCAGTTTTGCCAACAACCGTCATTGACTTTTCTGTAGGATCTACCTTCCACAAAGCTGGAGAACCATCTTTTGCTGATTCCCAATTACTTAAATCTTTTCCGTCAAATAGAATGATGGCATCCGAGGGAGTAGTTCCAGGTGTAATTACTTTCACTTCTGGATCCCAATATTCAGTGATTTCAGGATTTGTTGGATTAACAACTGCATGCCTATGATCTTGCGCATTAACGTTAAATGCTAATGTGAAAATCGAAATGGCCAATACGAATAGTGACTTTTTCATTTTGTTTAGTAGGTTTTAGATAAAAAAAAACCGGTAAAAACCGGTTTAAATATAAAGATATAAAAATTACTTATTAAAAGTAGCTTTGATTTCTTCCACATCCACCAATTTGATAATTGGTCTACGTTTTAAAATTTTGATAGCGGCAACTTTATTGTTTGCTACTGCTTTATTTCTTCTGTCTTTACGTTTTAATCTTGTTACAGCCATGTCTTTAAAATTTGGTATGCAAAAATAGCTATTCTAGGTTATTTATCAAAAATATTAAGCATAATTAATTAATTTTGTTTTTTATATATGATGCAAAAGCCAAGCAACGCAAGGGGAACTAGAGATTTTGGACCAAAAGAAATGGTCAAAAGAAATTATGTTTTTTCAATAATCAAAAAGCATTTTGAACGTTTTGGGTTCCAAAATATTGAAACACCATCGATTGAAAACTTATCCACTTTAATGGGTAAATATGGCGAAGAAGGAGATCAATTACTTTTTAAAATTTTAAATTCAGGCGATTTTTTAAAAGACGTCTCCCAAAATGATATTGATTTAGGGTATAAAAACCTTTCACAAAAGATCGTGGAAAAAGGGTTGCGTTATGATTTGACAGTGCCATTTGCTCGTTTTGTTTCTATGAATAGAAGTGAAATAACATTTCCTTTTAAACGATATCAAATTCAACCAGTTTGGCGAGCTGATAGACCTCAAAAAGGAAGATATAGAGAATTTTATCAATGTGATGCCGATATAGTGGGATCCGATTCATTAGTGAATGAAGCTGAATTGGTTTCTTTATTTCAATCTATATTTTCTGAATTAAACTTAAACGTCCAATTATTAATTAATTCCAGAAAAGTATTGACTGGAATTGTAGATGTTTTAGGGATGATGGATAAATTCTCTTCTTTTGCGATCGCTTTAGATAAATTAGATAAAGTAGGTTGGGATGTTGTCAAAAATGAATTGTTGGAACAAGGATTTGAAATTGAAAAACTGGACAAATTAAAAGGTATACTTGAGTTTGAAGGTACGAATGATCAAAAAATTTCTAATTTAAAGTCATTTTTGGCCGATTCTGAGATCGGTTTAGCCGGCTTAAAAGAAATAGATGATGTACTTTCCTTTTCAGCAGATCAATCGAACATTAATTTTGATGTTAAATTAGCTCGGGGATTGTCCTATTATACGGGGCTTATTTTTGAAGGTAAAGCATTGGATCTAGCTTTTGGTAGTATTGTGGGAGGTGGACGATATGATAATTTAACGAGTTCATTTGGTTTACCTAACATGTCGGGTGTTGGTATTTCCTTTGGTATTGAAAGGATCATTGACGTCATGGACACTTTGGAATTATTACCTGCGGTCGATGCTAGTGCTTGTAAAGTTTTGTTTACTTATTTCGATCTAGAGGGCCAATTAAAATGTTTGGGTTTAGCTAATTCATTACGTGCAATTGGAGTTCCTTGTGAGGTTTATCCTGATGTAGCTAAAATCAAAAAATCTTTTGAATACGCTGATAAAAAAGGAATTAAGTTTGTAGCTGTAATCGGTTCCGAAGAAATAAAATCCGGTTTAATTTCACTCAAGGATATGATAAGTGGCAGTCAAGAAGTATTGACTTTAGATCAATTAAGTACGTATTTATCTTAAGATCTCCACGCTTTAAATTTGTTAATCAACCCATTGGTCGAGCTATCATGAGAATTGATTTTTTGATCGTTTTCTAATTCGGGCAATATGGAGTTGGCTAATTGCTTTCCTAATTCTACTCCCCATTGATCATAACTGAATATATTCCAAATAATTCCTTGTACAAAGATCTTGTGCTCATACATAGCAATTAATGAGCCCAAAGTTTTAGGCGTTATTTGTTTCACTAAGATGGAGTTCGTTGGTCTATTTCCCTCAAACACCTTAAATGGACCTATTTTATTTATTTGTTCTGTGGATAATCCTGCTTTTTCTAACTCTATGTCAACTTCCTTTTTTGATTTCCCATTCATTAAGGCCTCCGTTTGAGCGAAGAAGTTAGACATAAGTAGGGTATGGTGATTCCCGATTTTATTATGTGTAATGGCTGGGGCAATAAAGTCTGCTGGTATCAATTGGGTTCCTTGATGTATTAATTGATAAAATGCATGTTGGCCATTCGTACCTGGCTCCCCCCATATGACAGGACCCGTAGGATAAGTAACTCGATTCCCATTGCGATCGACCGATTTGCCATTAGATTCCATATCTCCTTGTTGGAAATAGGCTGCAAAACGATGCATATATTGATCATAGGGTAAAATAGCGTGTGTACCAGCATTAAAGAATTGAGTATACCAAATACCTAATAAAGCCAATATAACCGGTATATTATTTTCAAAAGATGCTGTAGAGAAATGCACATCCATTTCATTTGCACCCGATAACAACAGTTCGAAATTTTCAAATCCGATGCTTAGTGCAATCGATAGTCCAATGGCTGACCATAGGGAGTAACGTCCACCCACCCAATCCCAAAATACAAACATGTTTTGAGCATCAATTCCAAACTTTTCCACTTCGATTTTATTTGTAGACATGGCTACAAAATGTTTAGAAACATGCTTCATTTCCTCTGCCTGGCCCAAAAACCAATTTCTGGCTGAAAATGCATTTGCCATTGTTTCTTGTGTCGTAAATGTCTTAGAAGCGATTAAAAACAACGTGGTTTCTGGATTCACTTTTTTTAATGTTTCTGAAATGTGGGTGCCATCTACATTACTTACAAAGTGAATATTCAAATGATTTTTATATGCTTTTAATGTTTCGGTAACCATTACGGGACCTAAATCAGAGCCACCAATTCCAATATTAACAATATCTGTAATTGTTTTGCCTGTGTAGCCTTTCCAATGACCATTAATCACTTGGCCACAAAAGTCTTTCATTTGATTTTTGACCAACTGAATATCCACCATGATATTTTTGCCGTCTATTAAGATTTCTGAATTGGCTTTAGCTCTTAAGGCAGTATGGAGAACGGATCTATTTTCGGTTACATTGATAACATCTCCAGAAAATTGAGCATTTATGGCTGATTTTAAACCTGTTTGATGCGCTAATTCAATCAAATTTTTGAATGCTTGCTGGTCCAATAAGTTTTTAGAATAATCGAAAAATAGATCGTTAAACTCTAGACTGAATTCATTTTGCCTTTGTTCGTTTGCATCAAATAAGCTTTTAATATTAATTGAATTAAGCCTATTGAAATCATTTTTTAAATTATTGAAAGCAGGTGTTTTAGTAAAATCTTGGTTGGAAAGCATAATGAAATAGTTCTATTTAACAGATATGCGAATTTACTGAAATTTTAATGGTTTGAATACATAAAAAAAAGGAGAATGACATGATGGCCAAATTCTCCTTTTAAATATTAGAATCTTACAAATTTGGTTGAGGTGTTTTTCTCAAATAGGGTTTAACACTGGTAAATCCCTTCGGAAATTTAGCCACTGCATCGGCATCTGATACAGCAGGGGTAATAATTACATCTTCACCATAGACCCAATCTGCCGGCGTTGCCACTTGGTAATTAACCGTTAATTGCAATGAGTCAATCACACGTAATATTTCTGTGAAATTTCTTCCTGTAGAAGCCGGATAGGTTAATGTCAATTTAATTTTTTTATCAGGTCCTATAATAAATACAGATCTTACTGTCGCTTTTTCAGATGCATTTGGGTGAATCATATCATAAAGTAATGCTACTGTCTTTTCTGGGTCAGCAATAATCGGAAAATTCATGTGAACTGAATTGACTTCTTCAATGTCTGGGACCCACTTATTATGTGATTCTAGAGAATCCACTGAAATAGCAATGGCTTTTACTCCTCTTTTGGTGAATTCACCATTAAGCAAAGCAGTTTTTCCTAATTCAGTCGTACATACGGGAGTAAAATCAGCTGGATGGCTAAAGAATAATGCCCATGAATCCCCAATCCATTCATGGAAGGATATGTGACCTAAAGTTGATTCCGCTTGGAAATCTGGGGCGATGTCACCTAAACGTAAGCTCATGTTGATTTTGTTTAAAAGGTTGAATTTTTCTCTATTAAATTTATAGACTTTTATCTAAATAAAAAAGCAATCCTAAAATAGGATTGCTTTTAACATTACACTTCATCAACAAACTAAAAACTAAATGCTGTAGGAGAAGGATTCGAACCTCCAAGATGTGGTTAGCCACGACACAGAACTAACTTAGTGGTCAACCCGTTATGCCGCGTTTATCCCAGAATCACCACCCCCGAGACAGGAGGGCACGTCTGCCAATTTCATCACCCTACAATAAAATTAACTACCTTTGTAATTAAGATACTGACAAATATAATGTGGTAAAGTATAAATTCAAAATTATTTAATAAAATTGTCATTTTTTTGTAAATATTTTAACAAATACACTATTTAATTTTAATTTATTCATGGATCGCAAGCAAGACCTAGACCCACTTGATTATAAAATATTAGAGATTTTAGTCTCAGATGCTAATTTGCCTTTTACCGAAATAGGTAATCGATTAGAGGTCTCAGGTGGAACAGTACATGTCCGAATGAAAAAAATGCAAGCCTTAGGTATCGTTAAAGGTTCTCAATTATTAATTGATTATTCAAAGATCGGTTGGGATATTTGTGCATTTCTAGGTATTTATTTAGATAAAAGTAGTTTGTATGCGGATGTTGCTAAACAGTTGGAAGAAATACCTGAAGTAGTTAATATTCACTATACAACTGGTATTTATTCGATATTTGCTAAAATTATATGTCGAGATACTCAACACCTAAGAGAAGTATTGCACGATAAAATTCAAAAAGTTAATGGTATTCAAAGAACTGAAACATTTATTTCATTAGAAGAAAGTTTGATCAGAAATACACCATTATTTTAGTTTATTTATATCCATTCTAAACAATAGCCTTAATCTTTAAATTTCATTTTGTAATTTTGGGCTTTTAAGATGTATTGAATTATTATGGCAGACAAGGTAGACGATATTTTACAGGAAGTAACTAGTTCAGATTACAAATATGGTTTCGAATCTTTTTTTGAGACAGATGAAGCGCCGATTGGTTTAGATGAATCAACGATTCATTTTATATCGGAGAAAAAAAGCGAACCAGATTGGCTTTTAAATTGGCGATTAGCTGCTTTTAGACATTGGAAAACGTTAAAGGAGCCAACTTGGGCCAATGTAAAATATAAGCCGACGGACTATCAATCCTTAAAATATTATTCAGCTCCTGTTCAAAAAAAGCAATTAAATTCCTTGGATGAAATAGATCCTGAACTAAGAAGGACTTTTGAGAAATTAGGAATTAGTTTGGATGAACAAAAAAGATTATCCAATGTAGCTGTGGATGCAGTAATTGATTCTGTATCTGTAGCCACTACGTTTAAGGAAACATTATCTGAAAAAGGAGTCATTTTTTGTTCCATATCGGAAGCTGTTAAGGAGCATCCAGAATTAATCAAAAAGTACTTAGGGAGTGTCGTGCCTGTCAAAGACAATTATTTTGCAGCATTAAATTCTGCCGTTTTTTCTGATGGTTCATTCTGTTTCATTCCTAAAGGTGTTCGTTGTCCAATGGAACTGTCTACCTATTTTAGAATTAATGCATCGGGTACAGGTCAGTTCGAACGAACTTTAATTGTAGCCGAAGATGAATCATATGTAAGTTATTTGGAGGGTTGTACAGCTCCCATGCGTGATGAAAATCAATTGCATGCTGCTGTCGTAGAGATTTTTGTTCATTCGGGTGCAGAAGTGAAATACTCAACTGTTCAAAATTGGTATCCAGGTGATAAAGAAGGAAAAGGAGGGATTTATAATTTTGTAACAAAAAGAGGTATTTGTGATGGTGCTCATTCCAAATTATCTTGGACACAAGTGGAAACAGGTTCAGCTGTTACTTGGAAATATCCTTCAGTAGTTTTGAAAGGTGATTATTCGATAGGCGAATTTTATTCGGTGGCGGTGACCAATAATTACCAGCAAGCTGATACGGGCACCAAAATGATTCATTTAGGTAAAAATTCCAAATCAAGAATTGTATCCAAAGGAATCTCTGCAGGTTTTTCTCAAAACTCGTACCGAGGTCTAGTTCAAGTTTCTAAAAGAGCCGATAATGCCAAAAACTTTAGCCAATGCGATTCTTTACTATTAGGGGATAAGTGTGGGGCACATACGTTCCCTTACCTTGAAGTGAAAAATCCAACGGCTTCAGTGGAGCATGAAGCAACTACTTCTAAAATAGGTGAAGATCAGATATTTTATTGTAATCAACGAGGTTTGTCAACCGAGACAGCTATCGCTTTAATCGTCAATGGATATGCTAAAGAAGTATTAAATCAGCTTCCTATGGAATTTGCCGTAGAAGCACAGAAATTATTAGCGATATCATTAGAAGGTTCAGTGGGATAATTTTATTCCACCACTGTGTAAGGCAATTATCTTAGAATTTTTGGGAAAGTGATTGCTTTTGATTAAATCATAAAGTCCGTAAAACATTCTTCCCGTATATGTAGGTTCGATTACAATCTGGTGTCTTTTGTAAAAATTTTCGCAAAATTCATTTAATGTTTTTGAGTCTTTTGCATACTTACCAAAGATATAATTGGAATTAATTTCTAATAAATTTTCTAAGTCAAATCCTTGACTATTGTTTTCGATTTCCTTCAAATTATTTAAAGTTAATATTCCAATGGTTTTTAATTTAGCGTATTGGCAAATTCCTATGGCGGTTGTACCGGTTCCCACTGCAGTAATAATGAAGTCAGGATTAATTTGATTTTTCAATTCTGAAATTAAACTTTCCAATCCCAATACGCCTACCTGTGAAAAGCCACCTTCTGGTATGATGATTGCATTTTCTGTTTCTATTTCTAATGGAATTGTTTTTTTTCGGTAAGATTCCCTGTCCTGAAAGTATAATTTCATTCCCCAATCTGAAATTTGTTTTAAATAGGGATTGCTATTTATTGTCAACTCATTACCTCTAACAATTCCTACCGTTTTTATATTAAAATGGAATCCTATAAATGCTAACGCATATAAGTGATTGGAATATGCTCCTCCAAAACTTATTATGGAATTGGGTTCATTATTTTGGGCAAAATCAATATATTCCTTTAATTTGCGCCATTTATTGCCGGAAATAATGGGATGTATTAAGTCGTCTCTTTTGACAAATACCTTTATGTTTTTTTCCTTCCATTCGTCTTCAATTATTTCCTGAATGGGAGATGGTAGTTGTAAATGTTTAAATGTAAATTCAGAAATGTCCATTGACGAAGAATTAGATCCTGTTGAATCCGAAGATGACTTATTTGAGCATTTTAATTTTGTTGTTGACAAAGGTCAACAATTACTTAGAATAGATAAATATTTACAACTTAAAATTTCTAATTCTAGTCGATCAAAAATTCAATTAGGTATTGACGCGGGCTCAGTCAAAGTCAATGGCGGTGTTATTAAAGCTAATTACCGAGTTAAACCTCTTGATGCTATATCTGTTTCCTTTTCTCAGCCTCCGCGAGATAAAGATTTATATGCTGAAGATATCCCTATTACCATTATATATGAAGATGAAGATGTTTTGCTAGTGGATAAGTCGGCGGGTATGGTCGTTCATCCTGCGCATGGCAACTGGTCTGGAACATTAGTAAATGCTTTATTGTATCATTGCCAACAACTTCCAGGTAAACAAGAAATTAGGCCCGGATTAGTTCATCGTATTGATAAAGATACCTCAGGAATTCTTGTTGTGGCCAAATCTGAATTTGCTTTGACTTACTTGGCCAAACAATTTTTTGATCATACCATTCAAAGAACCTATTATGCGATTTGTTGGGGTGTTCCTAAAATTACAAATGGAACCTTAAGAGGTAAAATTGCCAGAAATCCAAAAGATAGAAAAGTGATGGCCATATTTCCTGAAGATTACGAGGAAGGAAAATTAGCTATTTCACATTATGAAGTGATTGAATCTTTTGGCTTTTGTTCACTGCTTAAATTTCAGTTGGAAACAGGTCGAACTCATCAAATTCGTGCCCATGCTTTGTCTATGGGGCATCCATTAATTTCTGACAGTTCCTATGGGGGCGATAAAATTAGATATATGAGTCACATGGCTAATTTTAAATCATTTGTAGAAAATATGTTCCATACGTGTCCACGACAAGCTTTACATGCTTATTCATTAGGTTTTGAACATCCTACAACTAAAGAATGGATTTATTTTGAGCGAAAATTTCCTACCGATATGGAAAACTTATTAACCAAATTAAGAAATGCAACTAATGGATAAAATAACCTTACGCAAAGCTGAATCAGTTGACATACCTTTGATTTTTTCTTTGGTTAAAGAATTAGCACTTTTTGAACGTGTACCTGAAGAAGTCACAGCCACAATAGAGGATTATGAAATAAATGGTTTTTCAGAAAAGGCTTTATTTGATGCTTTTTTATTATTTGAAAATGATCAATTGGCCGGTTTCTCTCTTTGGTATTTCCGCTTTTCCACATGGAAGGGGAAAAGGTTATATCTAGAAGATTTGTTTGTTAAGAGCGAATTTAGGTCTAAAGGATATGGAAAAATATTGATGGAGGCTACCATTGAAGAAGCAAAAATTACCAATTCAAATGGTCTGATGTGGCAAGTTTTAGATTGGAATACACCTGCTATTGAATTCTATAAAAAGTATAATGCTAGATTTGACTCTGAATGGATCAATGTGCACATCGATTTCTAATTAATACAATCTAGGTTTCTTGATCTGTTAATTTGAATTTAGACAAGAAGCTTGCAATTATTCCCAATAAGACTAATAAGTATAAGGCTTTGTTTAATCCCCAGTAATCTGATAGGTAGCCGATAAATACTGGGCCAACTAGAAATCCAACATATGCTATCGTAGAAACGCTAGCAATCGCTATTGATGGTGAAATATTTTTTGATCTACCTGCTTCTGAATATATGATGGGTATAATGGTAGATATGCCTATGCCAGCAATTAAACAACCGATTATCATGATATATTCGTTTGTTGTCATTAGTGTAATAAGTAGGCCTAGACTAATTAATATACCATTTAAGGTTAAGATATTTCTTATCGAAAATAATTTGGCTATATAATCGCCCATTGACCTACCTATAACCATAGAAAGGGCAAAAGATGTAAATCCAATGGTAGTAGGAAATGTCGAAATGAAGGTCGATTCTTTAAAATATAAAGTTATCCAATCGGCCATGGCTCCCTCACATAGCATTCCACAGAATGCAATAAATGATAGGGTTAATAGGTGAGGTCCTAAATCAAAAAACGAATTCTTTTTTCCTTCTAGTGACTCGTTGCCCTTTTTAAAATGGTCTGGTAATAAATTTGACAAAAAGAATGGGATCGATAAAAAATTCAGGCCTCCTATGACTAATAAATGATTAAAACTTGAAACATTATAATTTAAAATTATGCCTCCACAAAATGCTCCCAACATTAATCCAAGGGAAAAAAGAGCATGGAAACTCGACATAATGGTCTTATTCATACTCTTTTCCAAAGTGACCACTTGAGTATTCATGGCAATGTTTAAGATATCTCCAGCCATTCCGAATAAAAATAGGGCAATAAATAATCCGAAAGAATTAGGTGAATAACCTAAGATGGGCATGATAAATATGTACATTACAATCGCTGTTAAGCATATCCATTTTGACTCATATTTTGTAATTAACCAACCGGCTAGTGGCAATGAGATGAGAGATCCTATAGGCAAGCCTAACAAGATAGTACCTAATTCGGAATCAGTTAAATGTAATTTTTCTTTAAAATCTGGAATTCTTGTGGCCCAACTTGCAAAATTAATTCCACAAAGGAAAAATAGTAAACTAATGGATGCCCTATTTTTAAACATTAAAATTGATTATAATAAAAGATTGGCTACAGCATCCCATGTATCTACGCGTTGGTATTCATGTATGTGTAAGTTGTGTGGAGCTGTAAATAGGAGAGGAGTTCCATTAAAGGTTTTTAAATTCTTCTCATGATCATCTATTAGATAATCAGCTTGAATCATGTATTTATGTCCACAAAATACGATATGAGTCCATGAAATGAATGGGAAGTGCTGTTTCATCCAAATCAATTTTTCTTTTAAAGATTCTGGAAACTCGGTAGCTGCTGAGACAATAAAGATTTCGTAGTTTTTACTTAGTTGTTGAACTATCTCAACCGCCTTATTTTTAACGGGTACATCTAAGAAAAAACCAGGTTGCCAAAGAAATGAATTATTGGCCAAGTAATCTTTCAGAAATCGTTCTCGTGCCAGTCTATCTGACATTAACTCTTCGTAAGAATAATTTTTATCTAGCAGGCTATTGATGGTATGAATGATTTTGACTGTTGTATCTGCCAACACATCATCCATATCTATTGCAATTCTCTTCATAAGGTACATAAAAAAACTCCCCAAATATGGGGAGTTTTAAACTAATAATGAAATTATATTTACATCATGCCGCCCATTCCACCACCACCTGGTGCATGGCTATGCGCTGGCTCGTTGGCTGGTTTATCAGCAATAACACATTCCGTAGTCAATAAAAGTCCAGCAATGGATGCTGCATTTTCTAAAGCCAAACGAGTTACTTTTGTTGGATCGATAATACCTGCTGCGATCATATTTTCATATTTATCTTCGCGTGCATTATATCCAAAATCGTCTTTACCTGCACGAACTGCATTGACAACAACGGAGGCTTCTCCACCTGCGTTGGCAACTATAGTTCTTAATGGAGATTCTACTGCTTGACGAATGATGTTAATACCTGTCATTTGATCTTCATTTTCGCCTTTCAACTTATCTAAAGAACCAATAGCACGAATCAAAGCAACTCCACCACCAGCAATAATACCTTCTTCAACTGCAGCTCTAGTTGCGTGCAATGCATCGTCAACACGATCTTTCTTCTCTTTCATTTCTACTTCTGTAGCTGCACCAATATACAAAATAGCTACACCGCCAGATAATTTGGCTAAACGCTCTTGTAATTTTTCGCGATCATAATCAGATGTAGTGTTCTCAATTTGAGATTTAATTTGATTCACACGATTGTTAATATCGTCTTTTGAACCAGAACCATTAACAATAGTTGTATTGTCTTTGTCGATAATAATTTTATCAGCTTGACCTAAATATTCAATTGTCGCATTCTCAAGTTTAAATCCTCTTTCTTCTGCGATAACAGTTCCACCTGTCAAAATTGCGATGTCTTCTAACATAGCTTTTCTGCGATCTCCAAATCCTGGAGCCTTTACAGCAGCCACTTTCAGAGCACCACGGATTTTATTTACTACTAGAGTAGCTAAAGCTTCACCGTCTACATCTTCTGAAATAATTAATAGAGGACGTCCTGTTTGAGCTACTACTTCTAATACAGGTAGTAATTCTTTCATAGACGATACTTTTTTCTCTGAAATCAAGATAAAAGGTTTCTCTAATTCAACTTCCATTTTGTCAGTGTTAGTTACAAAATAGGCAGATAAATAACCTCTGTCAAATTGCATTCCTTCTACTGTCTTTACTTCAGTTTCAGTTCCTCTTGCTTCTTCAACGGTAATAACACCTTCACGACCTACTTTATCCATAGCCGATGAAATCATTTTACCAATTTCTGAATCATTGTTAGCTGAAATAGTAGCCACCTGAGCAATTTCGTTCGATGTGGTAATCGGACGAGATTGCTTCTTTAGATCTTTGACAATCGCATCTACCGCTTTTTCAATTCCTTTCTTTAGGTCCATTGGATTAGCTCCAGCAGCCACATTTTTAGAACCGATGGTATATATTGATTGAGCTAAAACAGTTGCAGTTGTTGTACCATCACCCGCTTGATCTGCAGTTTTAGATGCAACTTCTTTAACCAATTGAGCTCCCATGTTCTCAACAGCATCTTCTAATTCAATTTCTTTAGCAACAGTTACACCATCTTTTGTGATTTGTGGTGAACCAAATTTTTTGTCAATAATAACGTTACGACCCTTAGGTCCTAATGTAACTTTAACAGCATTAGCAAGGGTATCAACCCCTCTTTTCATTTTCTCGCGAGCTTCGCTGTCAAAAAATAATTCCTTAGCCATGTGATTAATTCTTTATTTGTGATTTTTAAATAATTTGATTTACAAAACTGCAAAAATGTCTGATTCTCGCATGATTAAATAATCTTTCCCCTCAATCGTGATTTCAGTTCCAGAGTATTTTCCGTACAATACATCATCACCTACCTTAACAGTAATAGGCTCATCTTTTTTTCCATTGCCAACTGCCACTACGATACCTTTTTGTGGTTTTTCTTTAGCGGTATCTGGAATGATAATTCCATATGCAGTTTTTTCTTCAGCTGCAGCCGGTTCAACAATAACCCTGTCTGCTAAGGGCTTAATAGTTAACTTTGACATGTTTTATGAATTTAGGTTTTTAAACGTATATTAAACTCTTTTATTAAAGAATTTCGACATTACATATCAAGATGTATGCCATTGAAAAATAACTGAAAAATTGTCAGTTATTATTTGGTCATTGGTTTTGGTGCTGGTGCCGTTGGAATAGTTTTTCCCGCAGCCTTTTCTACATTAACTGATTGTACAGCATCCGGTGAACTAGAGGAAATTGTAAAATTTGTTAATAAAACCAATACTAAAATGGTAATTGAAAATCCCCAGGTTAATTGTTCAACTAAATCACCCGTTTTTTGTACACCAAACATTTGAGTAGCTCCAGTGGGATTAAATTCTCCATTGATACCTCCTCCTTTTGGATTTTGTACCAAAATAAGTATGATTAACAATGCTGAGAATATGACGATAAGGGAAATTAATAAAGTAAACATAATTAGTTAATTATTTATTTTAAAAGCTATTTCTGAAATTCGAGATGCAAAGTAAAGCCTTTTTTCAGGTTTAGCCAAACTTAATTTTTCATATACTTTAATTGCTAAATCATATTTACCTTGTTTTTCTAATATGATGGCATAAGATTCTGTTGTTGGCGCCTGATAGCTAACCTCCGAAAAGTCTACTTCCTCGGTTAATTCGATTTCATTCGAACTCTTTTTAATTTTAGTGATGGTTGGCATTTTTAATAAAAAATCTTCTATCAATTGCGACTGAACATCATTTGAGCTCGCTGATTTCAAATTTAATTCAAATGGATTCTCTATCTCATTCGTTTCAATATCACGGATAGACTTAAAGTAATTTAATCTAGAATTTGATTTCAATGCCACTTTTCTTTGTTGGCTCGCAATATTTTTCTCATTCCAATGCAACAAATAAAAAAATGGATACCTTTCTTTATCATCATTAAAAATAGCAAAATCAGCTCGATTTGTGCGATCAAATCGATGAAGTAAAAACCATAATTTTTGAGCTTTTTCTAGATTCATCACCAATCGCCTGCTATTTTATTGAAAAGATCTAAAATAATTTGATCAACTAATTTTGGGATAAGATTTTTTTCTACCTGGGTTAACGTTTGATTTTGTGGAAAATCTTGATAAAAACTAAATTCCTGATCAAAGTTCTTTGTTTCATCTAATCGGTTCACTAATGAAAATTGTATTTTCATAGTCAATCTGTTTAATCCAGCTTTATCATCCGATGTTGGGGCTTGTGGAGTCATTTCATACCCTACAATCGTTCCTTCTAATAATAAATCTGGATTTTGATTTATAATTTTCAAGGTGGTATTTCTTTGAAAATACTCCTTTACTTTTTCATTTATAGTTAAACCTAAATTCGTGGGACCTCCCGCAGTCTCCATTCGAATATTATTTATTTGAATCGTTTTTAAATCCTGTGATAAACTAGCTCCTTTAAAACTATAGCAGGAGCTAAGGAATATAGAGCCAAATAAACAGATTAAAATATTCTTACACATTATCCTCAAGGTCATATTGTTTTATTTTACGATATAATGTTCTTTCAGAAATACCTAAATCTTTCGCCGCATATTTACGCTTATTCTTATTTTTCTTTAATGCCCTAATGATGATTTCTTTTTCTTGCTTTTCCAATGAAAGGGTTACATCCGGATTGGTAATTATTTCTTCAAACTGCGCATCTTCTGATTCCGATAGTAAACTTTCGGAGTGTATATTTAAATTAGTTGTATTTTCATTTTGATGCGTTGGTAGTGCTTTATTGCGTATATGATCATCATCGTTTTCTTTTATGTCTTCAAAAATGGACATGTTTTCAGAAAGAATATCATACGCATTCGAGTTTCCACTTTCAATTAACTTAAGCAATATCTTTTTTAATTCAGTGACATCTTTTTTGAGGTCAAAAAGAATTTTATATAGAATTTCTCTTTCATTGATGCCCTCAGAATTTTGGAAATAATCTCCCTTGACTACGGTGGAGTTTAATTTTGGCTCATTAAAATCTAAATAATATTGCAATCTTTCTTCATCAACAATGCGGTCGCCAATTTCTAAAACAGATATTTGTTCAGCTAAGTTTTTTAATTGGCGTATATTACCTGGAAAGCGTTGCTTCTGCAGCAAATTTTTAGCTTCATTCGTCAATGAAATCGGCTTAACTCGATGAGATTCCGAAAAGTCTGTAGTAAACTTTCTAAATAATAATTCAATATCACCACCTCTTTCTCTTAAAGGAGGAACATAAATAGGTACTGTACTTAATCGATAAAATAAATCTTCTCTGAATTTCCCTTTTTCGATTGCATTTTGAAGATTTAAATTAGTAGCTGCGACAACACGTGTATTGGTTCTTTGAACTTTTGATGACCCAACCCTTAAAAATTCCCCATTTTCTAACACTCGAAGCAATCTAGCCTGCGTTCCTAGGGGCATTTCAGCTATTTCGTCAAGAAATATAGTACCCCCATCAGTTACCTCAAAATATCCCTTCCTGGCTTCTATCGCCCCTGTAAAAGATCCTTTTTCATGGCCAAACAATTCAGAGTCGATTGTTCCTTCGGGTATAGCTCCACAGTTTACCGCTATAAATTGTCCATGTTTTCTTTTGGACAAAGAATGTATTATTTTAGAAAATGACTCTTTACCTGAACCACTTTCCCCCGTAATTAACACGGTCATATCAGTTGGAGCCACTTGCTCTGCGATTGATATGGCATGAATTAACAACGGAGAATTTCCAATGATTCCAAAACGAGCTTTTATGCTAGCTAAATGACTGTTTTCCATTGTATTAAGATTCTATTTCACCAATTAAAGTTCCTGTTGTACAATGTGTGATTTTTACATTGACATATTCCCCTTTTTGTTCTTTGACTTTTTTAAATACAACTACTTTGCCAGAATCACACTTTCCATAATGATGTAAATCTGATTTTTTGGAGTCTCCTTCTACTAAAACTTGTTGAATAGTGCCAATAAGCAAATTGTTTTTAATCCCAGAGTGTAATCGCTGCTTAACAATTATTTCAGATAATCTTCTTTGCTTAATGGATTCTTCAATGTCATCCTTAAATTTTTTTTCCGCAGGTGTACCTGGTCGTTCTGAATAGGTAAACATGTAGCCAAAGTCATAGACCACTTGATCCATAAGGCTTAAGGTATCTTGATGATCTGCTTCATTTTCTGTGCAAAATCCAGCAATCATATCGTGCGATATTCCACAGTCTTTACCTAAAATAGTCCGAATTGAAGTAATGCGGTCCATATACCATTCTCGCGTATAAGTACGATTCATCAATTTTAATATTCGATTGCTTCCGCTTTGAGCAGGTAAATGTATGTTTTTGCAAATGTTGGGATATCTCGACATGACAAATAAAACCTCATCAGTAATATCTTTGGGATGCGATGTTGAAAACCGAACTCTTAATGATGGATTTATTAAGGCCACTTGCTCTAAAAGGCTTGCGAAATTAACCACATCAGAATTTTCTGATGAAGTATATTTATATGAGTCTACATTTTGACCCAATAAAGTCACCTCTCTATACCCTTGATTAAAAAGTGTACTACATTCATTTAAGATTGATGCTGTATCTCTGGATCTTTCTCTACCGCGTGTGAACGGAACGACACAAAATGAGCACATATTATCGCATCCACGCATGATGCTGACAAATGCCGTTACTCCATTGGAATGTAATCTTACGGGTTCTATATCCCCATAAGTCTCTTCTTTTGATAAGAATACATTGATTGCCTTTTCTTCAAATTCTAATTTGGAGAGTAAATTTGGTATATCTCGGTATGAATCAGGCCCTGCTACTAAATCAACGATCTTTTCTTCTTCGATTAATTTAATCTTTAATCTTTCGGCCATGCAACCCAATATTCCAATGGTTAATGACGGATTTTTCTTTTTTAGTTCAGTAAATCCCTTTAACCTATTTCTGATTTTCAATTCAGCATTATCTCGAATAGCGCATGTATTCAATAAAATGGCATCTGCCTCGTTGATATTTGACGTAGTGCCGTACCCATGATTAATCAATATCGATGTTACTACTTCGGAATCAGCAAAATTCATCTGACAACCATAGCTTTCTAGGTATACCTTTTTTTGAAATTCTGCTCCTATGACTTCCTTTGAAATCCTAGGAATATCTAAATTTAATTTTTCTTCAACAGATAGTACTTTCAATTCTTGCATCAATTAGGGACAATATTTCTGCAAATTTATGACATTTTGGCAGATAAAACTAAATTCGCTTTTCTGAATTTAAATAAATTATTTGATCAGATTGTTTCGTTAAATTTTCGTTATGTGTAACCATTATGATACACTGTTTCCAATCCTCTTTTAGCTCTAGAAATAATTCATAAAGATTGACTGCATTTTTATTGTCTAAATTGCCTGTTGGCTCATCTGCAAGTAATATTTTTGGTTGATTGATTAGCGCACGTGCAACAGCTACCCGTTGTTGTTCTCCTCCTGATAATTGATTAGGATGTTTTTTTATTAAATCAGTAATTGAAAGTTTATTGATTATTTTGTCAAATAATTCTAATTGATCAATATTTAAAGGTTTTTCTCTTATAAAAAGAGGCATTTTAATATTTTCTTCGCAGGTGAATTCTCCCAATAAGTTGTGAAATTGAAATACAAAACCCAGTTTTTTGTTCCGAAAAGCAATCAATTCTTTTTCATTTAATGTGGTGCATTCTACATCATCTAAAAGAATTCTTCCTGAATCGGCTGTATTTAACAATCCAATAATTTGTAACAAAGTACTTTTTCCTGATCCTGATGGGCCTAAAATTGAAACTAATTCTTTTTCTTGTACCTGAAAAGAAATATCATTTAGGATCAATTGATCTCCGTAGGATTTCGAAATATTTTTTAATTCCAACATTTTTTTGACTTATTTTTAGAATATTAATTAGAATGAGTTACAATTTAAAAGTTTGGCAAATAAATAGTAATTTCACGAAATAAAAATTTTATACTAAATGAATATTCACGAATACCAAGCAAAAGAAATACTAAAGGGTTACGGGGTAAAGATTCAAGAAGGGGTTGTTATTGATCAAGTATCCGACGCCGTAGCAGCTGCTGAAAAGCTTAAAGCTCAAACAGGAACAGGTTGGTTTGTCGTCAAGGCCCAAATTCACGCGGGTGGTAGAGGTAAAGGGGGAGGAGTTAAATTAGCCAAAAACTTAGATGAATTAAAAGAGCGCGTTTCTCAGATTTTGGGAATGCAATTGATTACACATCAAACCGGTCCAGAGGGGAAATTAGTTAATAAAGTTTTGATCAGTGAAGATGTATATTATCCTGGTGAATCTGAAACTAAGGAATATTACTTATCAATACTTTTGGATCGTGGACGCGCTTGCAATGTAATTATGGCAAGTACTGAAGGTGGAATGGATATTGAAGAAGTAGCTGAGCATTCTCCTGAGAAAATTATAAAAGAATGGATTGACCCAAGAGTTGGTCTTCAAGATTTTCAAGCTAGAAAAGTTGCCTTTTTATTGGGCCTTAGTGGTCAGGCATTTAAGGAGATGGTTAAATTTATTCATTGTTTATACAATGCATACGTAGATACTGATTCATCTATGTTTGAAATTAATCCTGTTTTAAAAACATCTGATAATAAAATTTTGGCTGTTGATGCTAAGGTGAATTTAGATGACAATGCGCTTTATCGTCATAAAGATTTGGCTATTTTACGTGATGTTTCAGAAGAGGATCCATTGGAAGTGGAAGCTTCTGAGAATGACTTAAATTATGTCAAATTAGATGGTAATGTCGGTTGTATGGTTAATGGAGCTGGTTTAGCGATGGCAACCATGGATATAATTAAATTATCTGGTGGTGAACCCGCTAACTTTTTAGACGTGGGGGGTGGAGCAAATGCTAAGACCGTAGAAGCTGGGTTCCGTATCATACTTCAGGATCCTAATGTGAAAGCAATCTTAATAAATATTTTTGGTGGAATTGTTCGTTGTGACAGAGTTGCCAATGGTGTTGTTGAGGCCTATAAAAATATTGGAGAAATTAAGGTGCCAATTATTGTTCGTTTGCAAGGTACAAATGCGGAAGAAGGTGCTGCCATTATTAATAATTCTGGTCTTAAAGTATTTTCTGCCGTGTTACTTAAGGATGCAGCGAAACTTGTTTCTGAGATATTAAAGTAGGGTATGAAAATTATTTGTGTAGGTAGAAATTATGTAGATCATATTAAGGAGTTATCAAATGATAAACCTACTGATCCTGTGATTTTTATAAAGCCGGACACAGCTTTATTGGAAGATTCAAAATTTTATTACCCATCTTTTTCAAATGATGTTCATTATGAATTAGAATTGGTCTTTAAAATTGGGAAAGTCGGAAAAAATATTGAAGCTAAATTCGCACACAAATACGTTGATTCATATGGATTGGGCATCGACTTTACCGCTAGGGATTTGCAATCTAGATTAAAGGAAAAGAGTTTGCCTTGGGAAAAATCTAAGGCATTTAATGGATCGGCCTTCATTAGTCAAATGTCGCCATTTGATTCTTCCTTAATGGATAACGATATTAATTTTCATCTAAATCTTAATGGAAATTTGGTTCAAACCGGAAAATCCTCTTTAATGATTTGGAATGTCTTTGAGCTTATTGAAGATATATCTAAGTATTTTACCTTAAAAACAGGTGATTATATTTTTACAGGTACTCCAGCGGGGGTTGGTCCTGTTCAACGAGGAGATTTATTAGCTGGATTTTTAGAAAATGAAAAACTTTTTGATTTGACAATAGCATGAAATTAAAAATTGGAGATTTAGCACCTTTATTTAAAGTCGAAGATTCAGATGGTCAGTTAATTGATTTATCAGGTCTTAAAGGATCTAAAGTGGTCCTGTACTTTTACCCCAAAGACGACACGCCTGGATGTACAGCTCAAGCTTGTAATTTAAATGAAAATTTATCCAATTTACAGGCAAATGGATTTGTCGTTATTGGTGTTAGTGCGGATTCAAATAAGGCTCATGCGAAATTTAAGCTAAAGTATAATTTAAATTTTTCTCTTTTATCTGATCCCAATCATGATATTTTAAATGCTTATGGAGTTTGGGTTGAAAAGTCTATGTATGGTAAATCGTATATGGGAATTGCCAGGACTACATTTATCATTGACGAAAAAGGTTATATTTTTAATATTATAGAAAAAGTGGATACTAAGAATCATACAACACAAATCCACTAATTTATTATGCAAACACAAGAATTAATTTCAATCGCATCTCAAGTTAGAAGAGATATTTTAAGAATGGTTCATGGATGCCAATCTGGTCATCCGGGTGGATCATTAGGATGTACAGATTTATTGGTTAGTCTATATTTTGATGCAATGAATCTAAAATTAAATGCGACAAATGATCAGGTAGTTTTTAACATGTCTGGTCTGAATGAAGATGTATTTTTTCTGTCTAACGGTCATATTTCTCCTGTTTTATATTCTGTTTTATCAAGAAGAGGGTATTTCCCGATTAATGAGCTATCCACTTTTAGGAAGATTAATTCAAGATTACAAGGTCACCCTACACCTCACGAACATTTAGAAGGTATTAGAATCGCTTCGGGTTCATTAGGCCAAGGATTAAGTGTCGCTATAGGAGTAGCTCAAGCTAAAAAACTTAATCAGGATTCTTCGGTTGTTTATTGTCTCATGGGTGACGGGGAGCAGAATGAGGGTCAAGTTTGGGAAGCTGCCATGTATGCGCCTCATCATAAAGTAGATAATTTGATCGCATTTATTGATGTTAATGGTCAACAAATTGACGGTCCTACCGAAAAGATCATG
>Ga0164294_10000885_pt1 | contig 28306 bp, 26 predicted proteins | sample GEODES005metaG_FD_111479 | JGI IMG/M metagenome (GOLD analysis project Ga0164294, IMG submission 111479) | Oligotrophic lake water microbial communities from Sparkling Lake, Wisconsin, USA - GEODES005 metaG | ecosystem: Environmental > Aquatic > Freshwater > Lake | place: USA: Sparkling Lake...
CCATTGAGTAACGGATGACAGGCACGGCCACCATGCCAAATTTGAAGAACTATCAATCCCCCCTTGGCATGAACGGCATCGGTAACCAGCTTCCAGCCGGCGATCTGGGCTTCATTGTAGATACCTGGCTCCATCCAGAAGGATGAGTTTCCCTCCATCGCCATCGTAGCCTCGGCGATGATGAGACCGGCACTGGCACGCTGCGCATAGTATTCAGCCATGAGTTGTCCAGGCACATGATCAGCCTCGGCACGGCAGCGGGTTAGCGGTGCCATGAGGATACGATTCGGCAGCGTTAAGGCGCCGACTTGCAGAGGGGAGAAAAGAGACATAGTGCGTGTTTTGTTGAAGGTCTTGATTGTCTCAGGCTAGTTTGAAGAGGGATGTTCGAAGGGGAAATGTTGTTTATGGAGTCTGGGCCTGATTGTTTGACGTGCTTCAACCTAGGTCAAAGAATAGTGCTTCGGCGTCAGCACTGGCTTTGAGCGTCAGCCTGCCACGGTCCTCGGTGCTGATGGCATCCCCAGCATTCAGCGTCTGATCGCCGCAGATGACACTTCCGCGAATGAGCTGAAACCAAACACCACGCCCTGCCTGGACATCATGAGTCAGTTCTGATTCAGAAGGTAATCGGACGCGATAAACATCTGCATCCTGGTGAATGGTGGCTGAGCCCTCACGACCATCCCTGGAAATGACGAGGACCTTGGGATCCTTTTCCTTAGCTGGGTCGGGATGCCATTCCGTGTAACTTGGAGTAAGGCCCCGGGCTTCAGGTTCAATCCAAATTTGCAATAAATGGCTCAACTCCGATTTGGATGGATTAAACTCACTGTGCTGAACGCCCCTGCCGGTGCTCATCATTTGAATCTGGCCAGGCAACAAAACACGACCATTGCCAAGACTATCCCGATGCTGGAGAGCGCCTTCGACAAGATAGCTGAAGATTTCCATATCCCGATGCGGATGCGTGGGAAAGCCTCCTCCCGGGGCGATGCGGTCCTGATTGATCACACGCAGGCTGCGAAACCCCATGTGCGCAGGGTCGTAGTAATCTGCAAAGGAGAAGGTATGGTAACTGTCCAACCAGCCATGGTCTGCATGGCCACGTTCTTGAGATCGACGGAGTTTGAGTTTCATAAGACGCCTACTATGGAATCAAATGACCGTCATTGCCAATGCCGGAAACGATGCCTGAACCTGGATGGAAGACTTGCCTATTTGACCAGCCATTCAGCAGCCGATGCCGTCATGCTGTTGGGTTCTCCCAAGAACGCGTCCAGTTCATCAAATTTCTGCTTCAGGACATCAGGTTCCACACCTTCACCTGCTACCCATAGTGCGTGTGGTGCATTGAGCGCCATCATGCCTGGAAGGTCTAGGTATTTTGCTCCAGCAGGCAGAAACATCGGATCGCGATAATCAAGCACTTGCCCAAAACGAAAGCCTTGGGTATCCACGGCCGCTCGGTCTATTGCCTTGCCTGCAAGAGCACGTGCAACAAGAACAATCGGACCGATCTTTCCCCATCCTGCTACCATGACAGACTTAGGTCGCACATGAGATCCGATTTGAGCGTGACGAAGGAAAGACACCACACTAAGAACATCATGCGTTCGCTGAGCAAACAGTGCATGATTGTAGCCATGCGTGTATCCTGCAAACTCACGTGGATTATTCACGACGCGTGTTTGCTTGACGGGTTTATCTCCTTGAAAAAGCAAATCCACGCCTAGAACAGCATCGCCAGTTTTGAGCAGGGCTTTGACAGCATCGTCCTCGATAGAAGCTTTTCCCTTGTCACCTAGCCAAACGACCACACGTCCGCTCCACGCTTTGGGATAGAGCCAAGAGACAGCCAATTCTTCACCATAGGTCTTATTTAAAAGAGTTCCTGCCATGATGAGATGCTCTCCAGCATCATGCTTGTCTTTGAGAATCCACTCCACCGCTCCTGCGCTTTGATAGCTTCGCCCAATCAGGACCTCAAGAGCAGGAAGCACGACCTTTTGTAGCCCTTGAGGCGTTGCAGCCAAAGCTTGCAGTTGCTTGTCTGAGTCATCTGAAAACCACTTTAAAAGTTGATGCTCAAAAGCAGGATCGACTTTGGGGGCTGGATGTCCGGCATCCCAAACCGTCAATTGCTCACGCGTCAAGGGTTCGTAGTCACGCTCAATCACTGGAGACGTGCGTCCTAATTGGAAGTGCTTATTGAGAAACGTGTAGAAGGCAGAACGCGTCACGGCATTGTAATTATGCTTGAAATGCTCACCGCGTAATAAGAAGACGTTATCCTTGGAGCCATGAGCCGCATAAAGTTTCTGCAAATCTGGAAAACCTTTGGTGACCAGCTCTTTAGTCCAATCGTCAGCTGTGTTCATGCCCTGAGGCTTGGGAGCGAATAAGGCCGCAAACTCCACATTACCGGTATTGATGCGCAAAAGGCTAGCATTCTCACAGGTACAGCCACCTTGCATAGCAGTGCTGACCATAACACAGGGGAAGGAAAGTTTAATGCGATCATCAATGGCTGCCAGAAGTATCGTCTGAGTGCCGCCACCGCTAGCCCCCGTGATGGCTATGCGTTCAGGATCGATCTCGGGCAGACTGAGCAGAAAATCCAATCCACGCACTGCATTCCAAGTCTGCAGCCCCATGATACTTTGCGCGTGGGCTTCTGCCTGCGGACTGTAAAGCCCCCAATCATCCGTTTTATTGGCGTCTGGACGCTGCCTAGCAAAGGTATGGACCAGTTCACGCGAAAATTGAATCGAGTCCGAATCACTAAGCATGTCCCACTGCCAAACCACGCAACCCATGCGCGCCAATTGCACGCAAAGAGATTGAAACATGCTGCGTCCGCCTTTTTCAAATCTCTCAGCACCGATAGCGATCTCCTGACGCACTTTTTCCTCTGTATCGAGGCTCAATCGCGCATCCTGCCAATGGCCATGCGCGAACATGACCCCCGGCACTTTGCCCTGAATGTTCTTGGGACGATAAAGGCTCCCGGTGACGAAGAAGCCCGGGGCACTTTCGAAATAGACTTTTTCTACGGTGTATTCACCGCAGTCCACTCGACCATGAATCACAGGTTTGAGTGGCATTTTCGTCGGCATGGGCCAGAGGCCTTGAGAAACCAGGATCTGTCTGCGCACATAGTCCTTTCTGACATCCCACTCACTTAGCGAAGCTGGGGGAGTGAAAGGAAAATAGCCTTTCAAGTCCTTGAGTGGTTGGTGCCTTAAATCCGCAGAAAACGCTGGCGCAAGCAACGAGCCGACAAGGAATAAAGGCAGGAGTTTCATCATGTTCAGGAAAGGCATTTTAACCAAAACGTTAATAAGTAAGCAAGTTCATCAATTGATCTGCATCCTGCTTCAACCGAATAGAGAATCACTTCCGTTCAAGACTTTCCTTGATCACTCCGCCTGAAAGATTAAGGCATAGTGTCATGAAACTTTCAAAGAAAGCCGAATATGCCATGCGTGCCCTGCTCGCAATGGCGAGATCTCCAGACATCCCTACTTTTGCGATTCAAGACATCGCAGCAAGTGAGCGGATTCCCCTAAAGTTTTTGGAGCAGATTTTGCTCACTTTAAAAAATGGTGGCTTGCTAAGAAGCAAGCGCGGGGTGGGCGGCGGCTATCAATTCCACAAATCGGCCGCACGTATCACCTTGGGAGAGATCATCACCCTCATTGATGGCCCATTCATGCCGATTCCCTGCGCTGACGGCGACTCGTCGTCCTGTGAATGCGGTATCGCTGGTGGTTGCGGCCTTGGTCAGACTTTTGGGCTTCTACGTGAGCAAATGAATGCATGGCTCAACACGACAACGCTCACCCATGTTCTTGAACGGGAAAGGAATGACCAAGTGAGTTTTGAGATTTGAATCCACCTCCAATTTTCCTCGATTAATAAAAACGACATCGTACATTATGACCATGACCCACAACGTCTATTTTTGGCTAAAAAAAGACATGACCGCCGACCAAGTGGCATTCTTTGAATCCGAGCTCAAAGAATTGCTCACGCTGGACTACATCTCTCACGGCAGCATCGGCAAGCCCGCGCCCACCGACGAGCGCCCAGTCACGGATCATAGCTTCAGTTACACGTCCACACTTCAGTTCAAGACCATGGCCGATCATGAGTTTTACCAAGATGGCTGTCCAAAGCACAAACGATTTGTAGATAACTGCCGCCAGTTTTTTGAACGCGTCATTGTCTATGACTCCGAAACGCTCTAAATTAGAGTCGTAAGAACGCCTTTTGGCGGTAGAGCCATAGACAGAGCAACCATAAGACGACTAGGACAGTGGCCTTCTCAATGACCGGTCCCCAAGTCGTAGCAAAGAGTGCCGCCATACCGTGCTTACTGAGCTGTTCCCTAATCCAACCGGCGGCAAGGCTGTGCATGATATAAATAAAAATGCTATTCATGCCAACCACGACAAGCGGAAAGAAGGGCTTCTTGAGCCCCACAATTTCGATTAACCAGTAAAAGCCAGTCAATATCCCAAGCACGAAACCGCCACTAAAAAATACCCAGGAAGGTGTCCAAAGACGCTTCACAATCGGGCAACCGACATAACCGATGACCGTACCGAGAAGCAAGGCCACCGCAGCGGCTACTAGCATCATGCCACATTTCTGCAATTGATTGCGTGGACTGGTAAGCAGGAAATTCCCCGTGATTGCTCCACCCAGCATGGTAGCTAGAGCAGGAATGAAATTTAGAGTGGTGTAGCCACCTGCATTAGCGATGAAGGGCTGCGCATGAGGGAAGAGATTGAGCAACCAACGGTCAAAGTCAGCGGCGACATTGAGTCCCTTGCTCCAGTGACCAAAGAACCCTGGTAGAAGATCTTCTTTCAAAACACCGAGTGAAGCGTAATCACAACCTTCAGCGGGTAGCGGATGCTGAAAGAACCAGAACCAGTCACCCACCAAAATAACGACCATGGCAGAGACACAGTACTCCCAGCCTAGACGCGCCAAGATGGAAAGAAAAACATACCCGAGTCCGATCTGAGCCAGAACATTGGTAAAGATCCACAGCGTTTGTTTTTCCTTTCCGCCAGTTGAAAGCAAGACGGCCAACAGAACTAGACTCAACGCTCGAATGACAGAATGCCAAGTGAGCCCAATGAAGCCCTGGCCAGCTTCCTTTCGGCGTGTCACTGAGAGCGGCACGGCGATACCCACCATGAACATGAAACTTGGTTGAATCAGATCCCAGAGAGAGCAGCCTATCCATGGCACGTGGGAAACTTGATACTTGATCTGCTGCCAGCCCCATGAATCTGGATAAAGACTGGCCATTTGCGCCAAGCCAAGCCCAGAGGAGGCCATGAGAAGCATGACAAGTCCACGAAAGGCATCAAGGCTCACAAGTCTCTGATTGGGTTGCATCGTGTACCAACGTGGGGACAGCCTAGGCTTTTCCAGATATGCCTCACGAAAACAAAAAACCGTCTGAGTCACCCCGAACACAGACGGTTGTTTAATTGGAAGATGCTAGCGATGAGATTCTATTTCTCCACCCAGCGAACTGCTTCCATGAGCAATTCACGTGCAGAGTCGAGACCGAGTTTTTGACGGATGTTGGCCTTATGAGCATCAACCGTCTTAGCGCTAAGTTCGAGCTTGGTCGCAATGGTATGAGAGTCAAAACCACGGCCAACCATTTCAAAGATTTCCAATTGGCGATCACTCAGCATGCGTCCAGGCTCACCGCGCGCACCCGAACGAGGGCCGCCACCAGCGACGATGTTACCAAGCAATGAAGCACTGAAGAAGAAACCACCACCGAGAACCTGGCGAATAGCCAACAGAACTCGTGCATTGGTTTCCCCCTTCATGAGATAGCCCATGGCACCAGCACGGAGGCTGCGCTCAGCATAGACGTTTTCATCATGCATGGAGTAAACCAAGATGAGAATATCAGGATAGGTTTGTTTAAATTTCTTGATGAGATCCACGCCACTACGATCCTTCAATGTGATGTCGAGCATGATCAAATTTGGCTTCAAATCTGGGATCTGCTCCATGGCAGTATTAGCGTCTTCAGAAGTGCCTACGACTTGAATATCAGACTGACCTTCAAGCATCTTTTTGAGACCTTCAATAATGACCGGATGGTCGTCGATGAGATAGATTTTTTGTTTCACGGTATTGGTTTATTTGGTTTTTATTTTCGTTTGGATTGGGGTGATTTTATGGAAGTCAGAGGAAATCGGCAGCTCACTAGTACGCCTCCAACTGATGGACAAGTTACTTGAAGATGAGCCTGTATCAGGCCAGCGCGGTGCTTCATCACGCGCAGGCCGATACCTTCGGCGGTTGAACCAGGCTTACAGTCAAAGGATGCACCATCATTAAAAATTCCCAAGACAGCTTCCTTTGACCCGTGACGGCGCAGCGATATTCTAACCTCTTTCGGTGCGCCATGGCGGATAGCATTGTTGACTGATTCCTGCGCAATACGGAATAAATGACCTGCCACATGAGCATCTGTTACATGTATGTCAGAAGCCAAATCGGTCACACATTGACGCCTAAAGTTTGTTCTAACTGAGTCTGCCAATAACAACAGAGAAGCCGACAAATCTCGATTCTGAACCGACATAGGCGACATCGTATGAGATAGCTGGCGCACCTGATGAATCGTTTCCCTAATGAGCTGATAAATACGCCCAGCTTCTTCCTTTTGGCGACCATGGAGGTCAGTCTGCAGAGATTCAGCTAGAGTGCCGATGCCTGTGAGCAATTGACCAACCCCATCATGCAAGTCATGTCCTATTCTCGCCTGTTCCTGTTCAACAGCCTCCATGAGATGCTGCTGTAAGCGGTGCTGCTCCGTGATGTCGATAGCAGTAATAATCACATTTTCTATTGTGCCGTCCTCAAACCGCGTGGCCGTATTCTGAATCTGTAAAATACATAATTCACCAGACTTTTTCCGCGTTCGCACCAGTCCGGCAACACGCTCAGCGCCATCAACAATCTCCTTCATGCGCTGCTTCGCGTTAGGTATCTCAGCTTTATCTAGAAGACCACACTTCCAAAGAGTTTTACCAACAAGATCCTTAGATTCGTATTTTGTGACAATTTCCACAGCTGGATTCACCATCACGATCTTAGCATTTCGATCCAACAGGATGATTAAAGCGGCTGCCTCACGGATCAATTTTTCATTAAACTGATGCTGTCTGGCTAGCTCAACCTGGGAGCTCCGTTTTGCGGTTATGTCCATCAGGATCAACATACCAAAAACTCCCTCGGCTGCGTCATTAGACATGACCGTCATCACGGCGTGGGCAATGACCGGACGCCCATCTCGGCAGCGTAGCGAGATTTCAATCGTCTCCCCGCGAAAATCCGCCTTCTGGTCGGAAACCTGACGCTTCCATTCTTGCACGATAAAGAGACACTCGGGCGCTACAATATCCTGAATGGGCTTATGGAAGAATTGATTTTCTGAGTAGCCAAGCATCAACCGCAACCTCTGATTCACTTCCACAAACTCCAAATTTGTATCAAAAGTTGCCACTCCACAGGGCGTGTTTTCAAATAGAGCCTTGTAATAGGCGGTTTGCTGACTGGATTTACGCTCAGACTCGATCTGCTCCGTGATGTCGCGTGTCGAAATAAGAAGCCTGTTTTCAGTAAAGGATCGAGTTGTAATCTCAACCGGATACGTCCTTCCGTCCTGGCACATAAGCCAGTTCCGCTGAATACTTTTTGTCGTTCCCCGTGCCATTTGAGACTTGGGTGCCGTCTTGAAAAGTAGATCAAAAGGTCTCTGCATCAGTTCTTCCAAGCTGTAACCGGTGCTCACTTGAGATTGCTGACTCGCATAGAGAATAGCCCCACTAAGATCGACGAGGAAAATAGCCTCCACCCATTCTTCCGCCAATGTTCGGTGAAGCGACGTCAAAGCCGCCTCATTAATAATGGCCTGATTTCTCAAAGCCAACCCCGTGATGATTTGCACTATCCCGAGAATACGCCCAGTGTTCGCCTGCGCATCTTGTGAGAGTGGATGCCAATCATTTGTGATCCACTCCCAGCGCCCATCCTTACAGAGGATACGCAACTGTGTAGAGCTAACCTCTCCATTTAAAACTGATGAATTCAGCAACACATTGCTTGCATCGTCAGGATGAATGAGTGAGCGCCATCTGTGCGACATTTCCATGACTTCATCAGCAGTGAATCCGAGATGACGGACAAAAGCTTCGCCGATGCAACCAAAAGCCCCACTAGTCTGATCGTAAATGTAAGTCATCCGTTCAGTGGCACCATCAACTAGGTGAGACAATAACTCGTGTGAAAACCCTGAGTCTGCATGGATTTGATTAGAAGCCGCCCGTGATACCAGCGCCAATAGCTGACGCTCCTTATCATTCAACTTCAGGGTTCCAATCTCCGAAATCTCCGCTTCCGTCGGCTCAATAGACGGCACGTGCCGAGGCACGTGCAGTAAATTACCGAAAGTTTTATTCATTGAATAACTAGGACTTCTAATTCAGTCGGGAGAGGATTGCGGAATGTTTAAGAACAATATTGAAAGGTTTAGTTCAATGAAAATGCTGGGGTATATCAATAGTTACATCCTCAAGGAAAAGCTACTAATCTTAGCTTCAAAAGCCATGAAAATGCAATTAAATCCTGATAAACAACATTTTAAAGATTAATCAATTTTAAAAAAATCATGAAACTACAACTTTTAAAACTTAAGGGCCCAGACATTTTCCCAAATTTAGAAAAAATCGGTCATTTACGCCTGACTGTCTTTCGTGACTATCCATACCTCTATGATGGTTCGCTGGGAGACGAATTCGATTATCTAAAATCCTACGCAATCTCGGAGACAAGCCTTATCGTTCTCGCGATGGACGGAGAGCACGCTATTGGTGCTACCACCTGCCTAAAACTTGGCGAGGCAGACCCAGGCTTCCGATCTGCTTTTCAAAAAGCAGGCCTTAAAACTGACTCCATTTGTTACTTCGGCGAGTCCGTTCTACTGGCTCGCTACCGAGGACACGGCATCGGTAAAAAGTTTTTTCGCTATCGCGAAGCTCATGCTCGCGATTTGGGTTGCACTATGACAGCGTTTTGCGCGGTGGATCGCCCTAATAATCATCCTCTGCGCCCGCCTGAATATCGAGAACTCCATAGCTTTTGGCAAGCGCAAGGCTATGTAAAACACCCTCAACTTCAGGCAACTTTCTCATGGAAGGAAGTCGACCAAACAGAGGAAACGACCAAGACATTGACCTTCTGGATCAAAGAACTCAGCTGCCCGCCGCTATGATTAAGAAGAAAGCCATCACAGTAGACCTACTCACTTTTGATCCTAGAGCTAGATCCTCTAGCCCTGCCCTATATGCTAATGAAATAGTGGAACGCGTGTGCTGCGCTTGGGACTCTGGCGCAGATCTTGTTCTACTTCCTGAGTTCACCTGGATGGGGCTGGAACCTCTCATTGTAGGAAAGGGAGAAGAACCCCTGAAGACCGTAGCAAAAGTCTTCTGGAATCAACTTTTTCCAGAGATCCAACAGCAACTGTCACGTGCTCAAAAAGCTGTAGTTTTGGGAACAGTCCCCGCACTGACTGAATCTGGCGCACTCCGAAATCGAGCACCCATTTTCTCAAATGGCACTTTTTTCTATCAAGAAAAACTTCATCTCACGCCTTGGGAAGATTCTTTTGAGCCAGGTGATTCACTGAAAATTTGGACATTTGGTAACTTCCGAATCGCAGTCATCATCTGTCTAGATATTGAAATCCCCGAGCTGTCTGCAAGGCTACGGAATGCTAAGGTGGACCTAGTCCTCTGTCCAAGCGCCACTGAAACGATCCTCGGCGTTGAACGCGTGAACCGTTGCGCTTCTGCGCGCGCAGTGGAACTGGGCTGTTATGTCGGCGTCAGTCATCTAACAGGAACCGCTGACTCAGCCTTGATTGATTGCAGCCTCGGTTGTGCAGCCTTGTACAGTCCATCTCAAAGTGCCTTTGGAGATACCATCCGCCGCGCAGAGACCCCCATTTATGAATCTGGTAATGAAACCCTGCGAGTTTCGATTGATAAAAATCTTCTGGACGCCGCACGACGCATGCGTGTAGAAACTAATCCCGCGAATCTTGGCCAGAAAGCAGCTGGAATCGACCGATTCATCCGTATCGAGTCTAACTTTTTAACTTAACCTACAGCTATACCTCATCATGCTTAACGAATTCAAAAAGTTCATTTTCAAAGGCAATGTTGTCGACCTTTCCACAGGTGTCCTCATTGGCGCTGCTTTTGGCACGATCGTGACAGCCTTCACCAAAGGCATCATTGAGCCAATCCTTAAAGTCTTGGGTGGCAATCCTAATGTGTCCCTTGGCATCAAAATAGGTGAATTCGTGAACGAAAAAGGCGAAAAGCTGCCAACCATGATCGATATCGGCATGGTCATTAATGCCATAATTGGTTTTGTGATTACTGCCGCCATTATCTTTTTCATCATCATCAAGCCAGCAAACAAGCTTATGACCATAATGCAAAAAGAAGAAACTGCCGCACTACCCCAAAGCCCGGCTACTGAAATTGTTCTTCTAACAGAAATCCGCGATCTCCTCAAAAAGTAAATTCCCCTTCTTTCATCGGCGCTCCAGCTTCGGCTGAGAGCGCCTTTTTTATTCATTAGGCAAGCCACGTGGAGCTGCCCTTGATCCTGATCAAAGCAGGCAGGCGATTTTGCGCCGAGCCAATCTAGATCTTGAGTAGCATCAAGTTTCATTTGATCGATTGATTGAAATTTCATTAACAACGACAAAGAGGCCAGACATCACTGAACGTCATGCTCTCTCATTGCCATAGCTCTATCCAAGTCTGGCAGCCCCTGTCCTCCGGAACTGCCCGCAGTTCCTCTTGCCTCGGCCGGGGAAAACTCGCCATTGGAGATCGCCCCAATGCCAACGGCTTCCTATTGCACACACCCACGGGCAATATAGTCCCGAACGATCCGCAGACAATCTTCAGGGCTAGCTAGCATTGGCAGAGTAAGGGGATGACCTTGAACACGAAGATGGCGCAGTTTGCCCACTCGGTGCACATCCGTCACCTCAATGCCGTGTGAGGCAAAGAACTGCACGACTTCCTGATCGCTAGCGTAAAGACTCATGTCTAAAGTTTAGCGAGTAACAAAAGCTCCTTCACCCGACTGATCTCAGAGGCGGACGTCTTAGCAACAAAACCACGAGCATGGGCAAAATGAACATCGGGCTCTTTTTCGATGCGGGTAAAATCGTAACCTGGATGGTCATTATGTCGGGAGAGTCCATAACCACTGCCACGTCGATCTGGATAGATCAGAGCAGCGACTGTGCTGTTCTTGCCAACACTTTCCAAATAACGTCCAATGCCAAAAGAAGGCTCATCAGGCATAGGCTCTGTTCGCGGTAGAAAGAGAACTTCGTGATCGTCGACACTCCAAACTTCTGCTGTCTCAGCGATAAAATTCAGCCGTGATCTAAGATCTCGGAGATACTCCAGAAGATCCTCACCCACATAGCTCAAAATCTCCCAAAGAGGCTCGCCCGGCTCCAACCGCTTAGCTTTGGCAAAACGACGCAGGATCGTGATGTCGATAGGTGAGCTGAGCCTACTCATCGCGTTACGGTCCACACCCAGCCACTTCGCGGTGACATTGGGCCCTCGGGTATCAAACCACTCGGCAGGCTCCAACCACTCACAAAACTGCCGCGCATCCTCATAAACTCCCAGATGCTGCAGAACGAGGCTCAGAGCGCAAATCGGCGGATGGTCAGCTGGGAACTGATGATGATCAAAATTGTTTCTCTCAGACGCATGCTCACCTCCGACATCCACCACCGCAATGCTTGGATCCGCCAGATCGGCCTCAGTCGGCTCACGCCGGACAATGGGCACGCGATGAACTGCCGCCAGAAGGCTACAGGCCAGCAGTTCGTCCTTGTGGGAGCCGCCGGGATGAGTCAGAATGAGAGAAAGTGCCATGAATGAAAGGCGCTGAGACTACGGATTTCCCAGAAGACGGCAACTTCAGGTTCGACACAATGATAGAAAGGTCGATTTATGAAACCACTGTGAACGGTCTTTTGACAAATGAGTCTAGCGCGGCACTCTGGGAGTTCTTTGAAAAACGTCCTTTTTGTCTGCACTGGAAACACCTGCCGCAGCCCCCTGGCTGAGGTGCTTTTTCGTGATTTGGTGAAGGCCGCATCTGACTATTCAATCCAAAGTGCAGGAGTCGGAGCTTTTTCTGGACAATCCGCCAGCCCTCATAGCGCCAAACTGGCCAAAGAACGCGACCTAGACCTCTCCAAACACCAGAGTAAAGCCGTCACCATTGATCTTGTGGATCAGGCGACGCATATCTTTGCGCTTGGCCGTAGTCACGTGATCTCGCTACTCGTGGATTATCCTGAGGCCGAGGACAAAATTTACCTCCTGAGCGAGTTCGCAGCTGATGATCAACTGCGCGGTAAAGATGTCTCCGATCCTTTTGGCGGTGATTTGGAAGAGTATCAAGAAATGCAGGAACATCTGGACAAGCTACTGCCTAGCATTCACGCCTTCATTGAACAAACCTGGAGACCTTCTCAAACGTAACCATTTCTCCCATGTCTAACTCTACGCTGCCCCACACCATTGCCATCGGATCTGACCACGGCGGTCTCACGCTGAAAAATGCCGTCGTCGCCCACCTGAAGGCAAGCGGCAATTACAGCGTCGAAGATCTTGGTACGCACAGCATGGACAGCGTAGACTACCCAGACTACGCAGATCTCGTCTCCGAGCGTGTGCTCGATGGCCGAGCCGACGCAGGCATCCTCGTCTGCACAACTGGGATCGGCATGTGCATCAGCGCCAACCGCCACGCAGGCATCCAAGCCAGTCTGGTAAGCGATACCGAAACCGCTGCTATGACGCGTGAACACAACGCGTCTAACATTCTCTGCCTCGCTGGTAAAACCACACCTGAAGCTACCGCTAAAGACATCGTGGACACCTGGTTAAAGACCCCCTTCGCCGGTGGCCGCCACGGACGCAGAGTCGATAAAATGAATACTCAAGCCCATCCCCTCAGCATCCTCGCCACCGCAGATCCAGCCGTCGCCGAAATCATTCGCGGTGAGCAGCATCGGCAGCAAAACAACATCGAGCTCATCGCCAGTGAGAACTTCACCAGCCGTGCAGTCATGGCCGCACAGGGCTCATGCCTGACCAATAAATATGCTGAAGGCTACCCCGCCAAACGCTGGTATGGCGGCTGTGAGGAAGTGGATAAAGTAGAGCAACTGGCCATCGACCGCGCTTGCCAGCTTTTTGGGGCCAAATACGCCAACGTCCAGCCTCACTCAGGCTCCCAGGCCAATGCCGCCGTTTATTTTAGCGTTCTTCAGCCAGGTGATAAAGTCCTCGGCATGAACTTGGCCCACGGCGGTCACCTTACCCATGGTAATCCAGCCAACTTCTCAGGGCGATTCTACAACTTCTGCCAATACGGTGTGCGCCAGTCAGATGAACTCATCGACTACGATGAGCTGGCCGAAGTCGCCAAGCGCGAGCAGCCAAAAATGATCACCGCAGGTGCTTCTGCTTACCCTCGCATCATTGACTTCAAACGCATGAGCGAGATCGCTAAAAGCGTAGGTGCTTATCTTTTTGTCGATATGGCTCACATCGCCGGCCTCGTCGCTGGTGGCGCGCACCCGAGTCCGATGGAATACGCGGACTTCGTCACCAGCACCACACACAAATCCCTGCGCGGTCCCCGTGGCGGCATCATCCTTACAAACAACGAAGATCTGATTAAAAAGATTAATAGCCAAGTCTTCCCAGGCGTTCAAGGCGGTCCACTCATGCACGTCATCGCAGCCAAAGCTGTCTGTTTTGGCGAGTGCTTAAAGCCTGACTTTGCCCAATACACCGCGCAGGTCGTGAAAAATGCTCAAGCTCTGGCCGGTCGCCTCAGCGAGATCGGCTACCGCATCGTCAGCGGTGGCACGGACAATCACCTCATGCTCGTCGATCTGCGCCCGAAAGGCCTCAATGGCAAGGTCGCCAGCGAGACTCTGGACCACGCCGGTATCACCGTGAACAAAAATGGTATCCCCTTTGACACCGAGAAAATTACCCTCGGTGGCGGTATCCGCATCGGCACCCCAGCCGTCACGACCCGTGGCATGAAAGAGGCTGAAATGGTGCAGATCGCTAACTGGATCGACAAAGCACTCACTCATAAAGACAACCCAGCCGCGCTTGCCGAGATCAAAGCCGAGATCTCAAAAATCAACGAGCGCTTCCCGCTCCCCTAGACGTGCTCCTCAAGTTCTGAAAAGGCAGTGGGGTGTCGAAAAACATCCCACTTCCCATTTTTAGGCAGGGACATAGGCTGGATTCAATCAGATTGAGGATGTTCCATTTCCATGCGGGGACGGCAGCACCCCGAAATCCTTCTTCCACACCTGACTCTACAGGCCTAGTGTATTTCGCACTGGAACAGCCAGAAAAGCGGAAGCCTCCAGCTTGGCCAAGAGTTGTATTCAACGTGAAGAGAAGCGCGGCTGACAGGTATTGAAGTTCTATTTCCGAGCTTCGGCCAGAGCTTTTCCCATGACTTCTTTCAGAGAGACTTCAGCACCGTTGCGGCGTTTGCTTTCATCGGCGGCTTCCATGAATGCGTAGATTTCCAGAGTTTCTTCTGTGGAGACAGGCGCGATTCCAGTTCGGAAAAAATGTACCGCGGCGAAAAGTAATGGATCATAACCATCATAAGTGCCCACAGCAGACTCACCTTTTTCACCAACAGCTTTACCTCCGTAGCCTTTGTTTTCAGAGAAGGTGCCTTTTCGTCCGCCGTCCCAGGTGCCAGTGACGGAGATTTTACCATCGGCAGTGGTACCTCTTTTGACCGAAATACAGCCAGGGCCCATGACGGTGAAGAGGCTCTCGACTCCGTGAATGCCGTACCAGAAGAGATCTGGATGCGTCTTTTCTAGTGAGGCTGGACTGTAGGTTTCGGCTTGAATCACTTTCCCAAGACTACCACCGCGCACGGCCTGCGTCGTTTTGCCAAAACGGAGTGATGAGGACGAGAAAAGAGGGACTCCGGCAGCCTTTGCTTCATCAAAAATTTTGATGGCATCCACCAAGGTTCCTGCAATCGGCTTATCGATGAAGACAGGTTTATGAGCAGCAAGACAGGGGCGCAATTGTTCAAGATGCGGTCGACCGTCGTTTGTTTCTAGAAAAATGACATCCACTTTGTCTAGAAGCACCCCTAGGCTAGGCACGATCTCCACGCCCATGGCTTTTACCTTCTCAGTGTATTCAGGAACGCGCTTGGTACTTGACTCAATATCTTTTGATCCCTGCGCATAAGCAGCCACCATACGAACGCCCATGACTTCAGGCTTCTGCGGTTGAGCATTCAGCGTCTTCGTAAACGATAAAACGTGAGAAGTATCGAGGCCGATGATACCAGCGCGAATGTTTTGAGCATTTATCTGGGCTGAGAGTCCAAGAACAAAGACAGTGGAGAGGATAGTGCGAGTCATGCTTTACTTTAACGAGGCCCCCCGCCCTGCTCCTTGCATATCAGAGCAACACGATGTGGCTGAAATGTGTCCAAATTCTGGATTTTAATATTAGCCAAAAATGGCCGAAAGTTGGGGTCTATAAAAAATTTACATTCATTAACATTTATTGTTGCGATATTAATTATAATTTACATAATAAATATAGCGACCGAAACAAATATGAAAAAGCTCATCCTCATCCAAAACGATTATCCATCGACCGGCAAGAGCACCATTGCTCGTTGCTTCAGCCGTTACCTCGGCCAATACGGTGTGCCTCACCAGATGAAAACTCTGGTGGACGACACTTCCAACCACGATCGTGAACACTGCATTGACAGCACGCGTCTGACGCACCGTTCCTTCATGGAAACACTGAAACAAAGCCCCATTACCATTCTCGAAGTGAGCACAGGATTAGGTGAGTTCTTCCACAAATTTTACCAAAACCACCAAATGGGGAATACTCTGGATGAGGCTGGTATTTCTTTATCGGTAGTTCTGCCTGTAACCAGCGAAGGAGACAGTTTTGATGCTGTGATTGAGTCCGCTGAAGTCTTCTCAGATCATGCCGAATACCTAATCGCTCACCTCATCACAAGCAGCTACGAAGATGACGATAAAGCCTGGGACCGCAGCTACGCAGCCCGTGTCATGGACATGTTTGAAGCCGTGGAGCTTTATATTCCAGAAATAGGATTCCAAGTGGACATGGTCCTCCGCAGTGAGCATAAACAGCTGTCTGAAGTCTTATTGGGTAACATGCCCGCAGAAGACCTGGGCAAAGACTTCGTAAAATGGCATAACCGCGTCATGGGCCAAATCGACAGCGCCCGCCAATATCTCTTTGGCGAAGCCTTCAAGCCAACGACACAACCAAAACAGGCAGCCAAGAAGTCGCGTCTCAAAGCACGCGCCGCCTAGAATTAGCCGCTTCCAATTCACTCATCTTAAACAAGTCCGCCCGCTTTCTCAGCGCGCGGGCTTGTTTGTTTTCAGGCCAAAGCTACGCGTGCCATAGATGACCAATAGTCCGGACGACGCCAAAATAAGCGCTACGGCACACAGCGCCGCGCCCATACCATGATGCACTTTTAGCCAGCCAATCATTTCTGGGCTCAGATAACCGGCAAGATTTCCCACCGAGTTAATCCATGCAATGCCGGCTGCCGCCGCCGTGCCAGACAACATGGCGGTCGGCAGCGCCCAGAAACATGAGATGGCAGACATGACCCCAGTGATGGCAATGGCTAAAAGTGCGAGCAGAAGCAACGGCGGCAAACCGGGGATGCCACTCGCGGCAAATGCAGCCCCAGCCACCAACGCAGAAATCCCCACATGCCAGCGCCGCTCTCCGTGACGATCAGAGCTACGGCTAACCAAAACCATGCCAACAGCAGCCGTAGCCCAGGGAAAAGCCGAATACAAACCCACCCACAAATCATCCTGGGTGAGAGTGTCTTTGATGATTTGTGGCAGCCAAAAGGACGTCCCGTAAAGTCCAACGATAGCACCAAAATAAATGGCGCAACAGAGCCAGACGCGAGGTGAAGCAAAAACGTCCCAGACTTTGTGTGCGGCATGACCGATCTCAGCCTTTCTGACCTCCTCATTCGCCAATCGAGCGCGCAAAAACTCACGCTCTTCCAAAGTCAGCCAGCCTGCCTGATCAGGTCGATCTGTCAGCAGCCAAGGTAAAGCTAATCCAAGCAGCGTGGTCGGGATACCCTCTAAAATAAAGAGCCACTGCCAGGAAGCCAAGCCGTGCCAACCCGCCGTTGTCTTTAGCAGCCACCCCGAAAGGGGGCCGCCAATGACACCTGCGACTGCAATAGCCGTCATAAAAAGCGCTACCATCCGCGCCCGATGTTCTCGTGGATACCAATAGGTCAGATAAAGAATGATCCCTGGAAAAAAGCCCGCTTCGGCAATGCCCAGCAGAAAGCGTAGCGAATAAAAGGAGATCGAGCTGTGACTCCAGGCCAAACAAGCTGACACAATCCCCCAACCAACCATAATCCGCGCCAACCATAAGCGCGCGCCCACCCGATGCAGAATCACATTTCCAGGCACCTCAAAAAAGAAATAGCCCAAAAAGAAAACGCCCGCTCCCGTGGCAAAAACAGCCTCCGAGAACCACGGTTCTGCCTTCATCGCTAATTTAGCGAATCCCACGTTTACGCGGTCAATATAAGCCAGAATATAGCTCACAAAAAGCACTGGCAACAGGCGTAAGGTCACTTTGCGGTAAACAACTGATTCAAAGGTGGCTGATGGCATATTCATTAGACTGAGCTCAACAACTGAACTTGACCAGCCAGAATCATTCACTGACGAAAACTTCTGCTAATGAATGTCCTAAATGATGAGTTTAAAGAAGCCGACCAGCCAACGATGAAAACCACTCTTTTTCTTTTACTCACTCTCAGCCTGAATCTTGCTCAGGCCCAGATGCCTGCCGAGATCGTCATGGCAGAGCGCAGCAAACTTCTCACCGGCGTCCTATCAGTGCCCAAGCCCGGAGCACCCGGCCCCGTTGCCATTTGGGGAAATATGGCTTTTCCCATTCTATCAGCCCCAGATAAGGAAGGCGTGGAGATCGCCGTTGCCGCAGCAGCAGGATATGGAAAAGGCCGTGTCATTCTCTTTGGTCACAACAGCTTTCTTGACGGTGGCATGGGGCCTGATCACGCCAAGTTGATGGAAAATTGTGTCGCCTGGGCCGGAGCTCAAGAGAAACCAAGACTTGGCCTCTTGGGGGTCAATGCTATGAGTTTTTTTGATCAGCGCGGCTTCCACACTGAAAAATATCAAGGCCCGATGGCGGCAAAGACACTCAAAGATTACGACGTCATCATCGCCAATATCCAGGGCATCACCGACCCAGCGGAGGGTGCTGCTTTGATACAATGGATTAAAGAAGGCGGTGGCTTCATCGGTGGCATGACCGGCTGGGCTTTTAACCAAACAAGCGGAGGCAAAGAACTTTCCGTTTCTCACGGAGTGAATCAGGCCCTCATGGCGGCAGGCATCGCGATCACTGACATGAGCGCTTTTGATCAGGTCACAGCCTTTACAGCTAAGACAACATTACCGAAACTGATGAATGCTTCAGAGGCAGTAAACTCGATCAAAAAGCAGGCCTCTGGCAGCGCAGCGCTCACTCCAGATGAGATCAAGCAAAGCTCCAGCGCTATCCAGATTGCCTTAGCCACGCAGCCGCCAGACCGCAGTAATTTGCGAGATGCCGTCACCGCAGCTCTAGGTGCCACAGATACTAGCGGTCCCCTACCCACCAAGGAAGCACCGCTCACTCAGGCTTCTCATGCCTCTGCCCGCATCCGCCTAGGCATGGAGACTCGCGTTCTTCGCCTCGCTGCCAATGAGGCCGTAAAGGCCCACCCAGCCCACGTCGCCTTTCCAGGTCAAACACCCGCAGAGGCACCACGCATCACACAGGAGGTCCCTATCAACCCTACCATCCCAGGTTGGACCAGTACGGGTCTCTACGCCGCTGCTGGTGACACCGTGACGGTCACCATTCCGTCCAGCCATACCGACAAAGGCTATGCTGTGCGCATTGGCTGTCATAGCGATACCCTTTACCACTTAGATACCTGGCAGAGGGCGCCTGACATCACAAAAAGCACCCCTCTCATTGCTACCGTCACCAAGACGGCGAGCGCTTTCGGTGGACTCGTCTACATCGAGGTTCCCAACCGCGCAGCCAAGACCGCTGACATGACGGTCATCATTAACGGTGCCATTCCTTCTCCACTTTTCATTTTAGGAAAAGACGACGATGCCAAATGGAATAACGAGATCAAAAAGCGCCCAGGCATCTGGGCCGAGATGGCCTGTGAAAACTTGATCATCTCCTTCCCCTCATCTGTAGCCAAAAGCGTAAATAATCCCACGGAGCTCATGACTTTCTGGCAAAAGGTCGTCGCAGCTCAGGATGATATCAGCAATCAAACCGCCGAGCGTAAACGCCCTGAGCGCATTGTAGCCGATGTACAAATCAGCGCCGGCTACATGCACAGTGGCTACCCAATCATGATCCCGACCAGTGCCGCACCAGAAATGGTCACCTTCAATCGCTTGAAGTTCCCAGGCTGGGGTTTTTACCATGAGATCGGACATAACCATCAGCGAGGAGATTTCACCTTTGATGGGACGGGCGAAGTCACCAACAACGTCATCGGTATGTACTGCTACCATGAAGTCCTGAAAAAAGACTGGCTCATCGGCCACCCAGCCATCAGCGAAGAAGCACGAAAAGAAAACCTGCAAAAAATGAAGCGTGCCCCGATCAAATGGCAGGCTTGGAAAAGTGATCCCTTTCTAGCACTCACCACCTACATCCAGCTGATGCAGGAATTTGGCTGGGATAGCTGGCGTCAATACTTGCATAGCTTTGCCGACAGCAGCTACGGCCCCACACCGAAAGGAGACGATGAGCGCAGAGATCAATTCCTCATTCGCTACTCCAAAATCACCCAAAAAAACCTCGGCCCCTTCTTTGATGCCTGGTCTATCCCCGTCAGCGCTGAAGCCAAAGCCGCTGTCAGCCAACTAGAAGCTTGGATGCCCAAAGGCATGTAAACATAGTCCATACAATCAGGGATACGCGCTTGATTGCTGGCACGCTTTCAGCCATGGATGCATTCACATCCCAATTGCCCAGTGATTCCGCGCACACTGCTTCTTTTAGTTTTCCTACACCTGCTCGCCAGTTGTGTTCATCCCCCGAAGGCACCTACGGTAAAGCCGCCTTTTTGGTCCTTGAACCGATTGAGTGAAAAACGCATCGCCAGCCAACTCAGCGCCGCTGCCAAAGCTTGGGATATCTGGAAGGACAGCAGTAATTCCGCCGGCAAAAGAGACAAAGCAGAGTCTGATTATGAGCACTCGGTAGCTTCAGTCCTTGAAGAATGGAATCGCAGAAAACTGCCGCGTGACTGGCAGCCAAACAGTCGATTTGAGGGCTCTAGCGGCGTCTTTCAAATTCAGCTTCTACCCGCCCCCGGCTCACCACTGGAGGTATCACCACTCATGCTGGACCGCTTACGTTTAGCCAAAAACATCCATGTCCGCAAATCCCGCGATATCACAGAAGCCGGCGTCGGCATCCCCGTCGTGGGAGAAGTCTCTTACTCCCCAAAACTGGCTCAACAGTATCCTCTGATGCCACTCAACGGAGGCTACCTGACACTCACTGCTCTAATTAAGTTTGATCCAGCACCGAAAGACTCGAACGTTCCGCGTCAGGCTCATCTGCACCTCTACAATCCTTTGCGTCAGCCTACGCTTAAATTCGGTCAGCGCACCATTGCCCTTGAGGCCAATTACAGTGCGGCAAAAAAGCTAGCCCTCGATAATAACTTCCTGCGCCGCTTTTCCTTAATTGGCGCTCTGTTCCCAGAAAAAACCATTGCTGACAGCAAGCTCTACCGCTTGGAAATCCATGATCCAAAGCGCATCCCCATCACCTTTGTGCATGGCGTGCTCAGTGATCCTCACATCTGGTATCCCTGCATCAACGCTCTCTATGCCGACCCAGTCCTGCGCGCCAATTACCAACCTTGGTACTTCCTTTACCCCACCGGCATGGCCGTCCCAAACACCGCCCGCCGCCTGCGGGAATCTCTGAAAGAAGCCCGTGAAAAGCTAGATCCGGACCACAATGACCCCGGGATGGATCAAATGGTCCTCGTCGGCCACAGCATGGGCGGACTACTCAGTCGCATCCAGAGCATCGACTCCGGGGAAGACTTCTGGAAAGCCTATTTTAAACGCCCACCAACCGAACTCCACCTGACAGAAGCCAGTCGAGAGCGCCTCACCCAATCCCTTATTTTCTCCAAAGAACCAAGCATCAGGCGGCTTGTTTTTATTGCCGTCCCCCACAGAGGCAGTGCCGTCGCGGATAAAGGCATCATTTACCGCCTGTCCACCCTTATTCGATTACCCATCGACTCTCTCCTCCTGGTCAAAGAAATCCTTTCCGGCAACAGTGACGCCCTCAATCCCCAGATCCGCGACTGGGGCATGTTTGCCTTTCTCAGTTCCGGCACACTTTCCCCCAAGCACCCCTATTTTACTGCACTCAACAGCAAAGCCATCCCAATCCCTCATCACAGCATCATCGGTCGTGTGGGAAATCATCCTTTGCTGGAAAGCAGCGACCGAGTCGTCTCCTACAGAAGCTCTCACCTCAGCACCGGCAGCGAAACCATCGTCCCTTGCTGGCATGGCTGCGTCGAAGAGCCACAAGTCATCGACGAAGTACTCAAACGCCTTCATGAACACCTGAAAGCCTTGGGCAGGGAGTAGCGGCGAAGTTTGCGGTTGTTGACAGTGGCTTGCTATTGTTAACGTTTGTTTGCCAAAGCCACTGCTCCTTATTCATCACTCCCTATGTTCCAAACCGGTCAAAAAGTCGTCTGTATCAATGATCAATTTGAACCTTGGGTCTATGATCTTTATACAGCGCTGCCAAAAAAGGACCGGATCTACACAGTCCGCGCCATGTCAGCAGGACGATCCAATCCCAAATTTTCAGTCAATGACGATGCAGAGATCCAACTGACGGATGCCGAGTTCGACATCTTACTGCTTTTGAAAGAGCTGCAAAATCCCGACGACCCCCATAGCAGCGTCAAACAAGAGCTAGGTTTCCGCAGTGAACGCTTTGCTCCCCTTCAAACCGACAGCGAAGAGGAAGAAGAAAGTGCCTTCATTGGAGTCGGCACCGGAAAAGAAGAGTGGCAACCTGAACTTCAGCCGAACTAAACACTCGAATCAGGCGGTGAGTACATCCATTACCAAATGACATGGTTTTTGGCTCGCCGCTATTGTGTCACGAGGCATTCCACTAATGCAGCGAGCAGAGATTGTATCAATCCAGAGATCGCTCCAATTTCTGCTTTAACACCATGAGCTTGTTTTGAAGCTTAGAATAAGGCACCCTCTGCACAGGTATATTATCGCTCAAGGCCATCGCAGCGGCAACTCCGGCTGATTCACCGAGGATCATCCAGACAGGTTCCATTCGTATAGAAGTCATGGCGATGTGACTGGCACTGACACAGACAGGGACGAGCAAATTGGTGCACTCACTTTCTTTGGGTGTGATGGAACGATACGGAATCTTGTAGATGCCGTTGTTCTTGGCATCGAGATAAAGCATCGAGAACTCACCACCGTAAAGGGCTACCTTTCCATCCAGCGCATACGTGGCATAGGGCCAATCATCCACACCATAGGAGGCGAGCCCGATGCTATCCTCGGGGTCCGTGGTGCCTTCGAGGTCCGTTTGAGTCAAAACATACTCAGACTTCATGCGGCGGGCCTCACGCACATAGAGCTGATGCGGCCATCCGCCGGTTTCATCAAAGATGCCGCGTTGGAAACCGAGTTCGGTGGCAAGTTGCTTGAATTTATCTGGCACGCAGTCGTCGGTGCGGAGAAAGTGCGTCATGCCGCGCATGAACTCCTGATCAGCCTTCCAAATACGGGCGCGTGTGGCGTAGTCGCCGTCAGGATACTCCGCGTTACCTCCATAATTTGTTGGGGCAAGTAGCGCGCGGGCCAGATTCCCTTGCCCTATAGAATGAATGCGGCCACCGGCCTCCTCAAAGAAGCCAAGCTTACCCTTCATCCGTCGTCCCGAATCGATCCCAGCTTTGTTTTTGAAGCCGCGACGATACAACTCAAACTGCTTGGGATCGTAGTTCTCAGGCGGATCAATGGGGATACGATCTGGATCCTTACTGAACTTCCAGCGGAAGCCGTAACCCATCGTCAGCCGATCCGCACTGCCTTCTGGCTGTGCTTTCATGTCCTGCACAAAAGGTAGCAGTCCACTCTTCGCATCTCCTGGGATCACATACGGATCGATGTCATACACGGCAAGATTGGGCCGCACCCCAGCAAGTGATTCGCCATACTCGTCGCGACTCTCGCGCCCCCAGGTGTAGCTCACGCCTGCTCGAGCCATGAGATCACCTTCATAAGAGCAATCGATGAATACTTTCGCTTGGATCGTCATTGCGTTTGGCTTTGTCGGCGTGGCGACCGGACAGCCTCGGGCATCAGGCGGTGCATAATCCAAACCAATGCTGCGAATACTGGCCCCCTCCTTGATTACGGAGGTAACCCGGTGTTCATAGATGACTCGAATGCGATACTTCTTCACCAACTCCACGAAGACCTCGCGATATTTGGCATCGTCATAGTTTTTCGAAAGGATACTCAAGGCTGTGCCACCAACCGCTTTCTCGCGCCCCCAGTCGACATGGCTCAAGCCCCCACCCGTCATGCCACCCAGCCATCGGCTCGGTTCAATAATCACGACGCTGCAGCCTTGCTTGACTGCTGTCACAGCGGCCATCACACCACTAGCGGTGCCGCCATAGACGCAGACGTCTGGCAGTTCGGCGACTGACGCCAGGCTAGGCATGGCACTTGCCGCAAGGGTGTGTGCGATGAAGCTGCGTCGTGAAAGAGGTGATTGGGGCATATTCCAAACTTTAAGAGCGCTTCAAGTGCTTGTCGAGAAATGCCAGCATCGTGCATTCGATAACTCCACTTCGATTAGCTCCGTGCCGCCGCCAAATTCCTTCGAAATCCCTCTCGCACCAGCGAAAGGTCCGAGTCCATCGCCAACCAAGTAAAGCCCATGCTCAGCAGCTTCACTTGATCATCTGCGTGCCGAACCAAAATGCCGCACCCTTTGCAGTGAGTCTTGGCAGCGTTGGCAATGGCAACCAAGCAATCATCGTAACTGAGTGGTGACTGCCTTGCCTTCAAATCAAAGGACAAATCTGCGGGGCCGATAAAGAGCGCATCAATGCCCTCCACGGCCGCAATCTGATCCACATTCGCCACGCCTTCCACAGTCTCAATTTGTGCGAGAATGATTGGCTTTGGCGGCGAATCACCCGGCAAACGCATGCCATAACCATAAGCTCTCACAGTACGCGAAACACCGCGGTGGCCTCTCGGCGGGTAATAAGCCGCATCCACACAGTGCTGTGCTTCCGCCACGGTATTTACATGGGGAACCATAATGCCATCCGCGCCCCAATCGAGCACTCGGCTGATCAAGTCCGGATGTGGAGCGCTAACGCGCACGATTCCCAGCGTCTGGCTGCCACGCAGCGCCCGCAGTTGGTTTGGCAACGCAGCCTCCGATTCGCAGCCGTGCTCCAGGTCAATCAAAACCCAGTCAAAGCCACATTCCGCTGCGAGTTCCGTAACCGCAGGTGATCCGATGGAGAGAAAAGTGCCAATGTGTGTTTTCATGGTGAGAGAATGTCGAGGCCGCTGCCCTCACGCAAGCCGCGCAAAGCCAGTGCGAGTCGTGAGAGCGTCATTTCACGCAAACCGCCCCCCGAGGAGCCGCTGCCGATGAGGAAGAATCCATCGTCGCGATCAAAGTAACCCGCACCGACACGAATGACGGCTTTCACGATCATGTTCCGCAGCAGATGCAGCCAGAAGCGACGCAAGTGATGCTCCGGCAGAGCACGGACGCTTTGATAGCCCTCAAAGGCTCTTTGAAGAAATGCTGCATCATGGAAGCAAGCCAGCAGCGAGAGATCGTCCATCGGATCGCCACAGATGGCGTCATCAAAGTCGATAAAGGCAGCGATTTGATCACGCGTGCCGAGGATGTTCCAGAGCGCTAGGTCTTTGTGGACGAGGCAGCCTTGTGGAAGCTCGAGCAAGGTCCGGTGGTTCTCGATCTCGGTGGTGATCTCTTCAGCGTTGCTCAAAAAACCGCGAGCGACGAGGAAATGAAGATGATCGTCGAGGCGCAAGCGAAAGTAGTGGGTGTAAGTTTTGTGGTAGCCATGTAGGGCATCATTCAACACGCCGAAACTAGGTGTCGTGATCGCCTGCCACTTCGCCACTGCCATGCCGATTTCAAAAGCGATGCGCGGCACTTCCAGCGTGCCCTGCTTGAACCAGTGGTTCAAATCAGGCGCATCGATCTTCTCCAGCGCCTGCCACGCAAACGAAACGCGACTCCTGGTGGCATCACAGCCAAAAACCTTTGGTGTGATGACTCTTGCATCACGCACGCAATCCAGCACAGCGGACTCCACGGCCAGATGACCATCCTTTTCCGGCCCATTCTCGACTCGCACAAACATTGCCGTGCCATCCACCTCAGCATTCCAGGTGAGATGATTGCCCTGACCGGATCCAGGAGTCAAAACGATGTTTTTCGTATCGAAGTGCCTCTGGAGTTCGTTTTCGAGTTCTAAAGTGGTGGTCAAATCTGCCTCACGCCGCGTCTGCGTGCCGTGAAAGGCCGCCGGGCGATCGCATTTCCAGTAGTAGATATCTCGACGGCTCATGCGGAGGGCGGACGACGTTTCCACCAGGCAGCGAGCAGGCCACCAATAACATTTTGCAGCACGCCGCTAAAGACACCTGCCGCGGCAGCTAGCGGCATGGCGGCGAAGTGTTCCCGCGCCAGCGAGGCGGCCATACCACCATTTTGCATGCCGACCTCGATGCTCACCGTGCGGGCGACGGACTCAGGATAACGCAGCACCTTAGAGATGACATAACCGACACCAAAGCCCAGCAGATGGAGCAGGAAGGCCGCGAGGGCAAGCCTACCAAAATTTGCCGCAATAGCTTCCGCACTCGCTGCCACAATGCCACCACTTACAAGCGTGAAGGCCAAAACGGCCACCGTCGGTCCGCAGGCACCGATTTGATCCGCCGTGCGCGGCAGCTTCCATCGAATGAGCACTCCTAGCACCACCGGCGCGATAGTGAGCTGAAAGGCGGATACGCAAAGACCCCAAGCGTCCACGGGCACATACTTGCCCGCAAGCGTGCTCGTCCACATGGGTGTAAAAAAGAACGCCAATATCGTGGAGGCGAGTGTCAGCACCACGGACAGCGCAACGTTCGCCTTCGCGAGGTAGCTGATCATGTTCGAGGCCATGCCGCCGGGGCAGCTCGCGACGAGGATGATGCCCACAGCGAGGCCGGGTTCAAGTTTCAACACTGTGGCAACGAGCCAGCCGGAGAGCGGCATGATGGTGTATTGCGCCACAAAGCCGAGCGCCACGCTTCCGGGCATCTTGCCAATGGCTTTAAAGTCATCAATGCTCAGCGTCAGGCCCATGCCGAGCATGGACGCCGCTAGCGACCAGAAGATCCACGGCTTATCAAACCACAGCATCGTTTGAGGCCAGCAGAAACCGATCACGGCAAGGGCGACGAGCCAGACAGGATAGAGATTGTTAAACCAATTGAGGAATCTAGTCATGGAAATTACTTGGATGTATCACGCACGCCGTCAAATTCCGGACCACCCGCGCCGACGAAGCCGTCGCTGGCACCGTTTTCATTCGGCGTGACCCAAAAAGCATACAGGGAACCCTTCGTGAGATGGAAGCGAAATCTCACGTTCTTGCCGATTTGATCGGATAGATCAGACGAATCAGCCCAGTCGACCTTGAGCTTGGTTTGATCTCCGGAAGCTACCTTAGAGCTTCGGATGAGGTTCCCAGCTTCATCGAGCAACTCCACACGCACTTCGCCGCTCACGTTTACGAAGAGATGCTTGCCTTTGAACTTCACCGCACGCGTCGTGAGTTCGCCAGGGCCATCCATTGAGGCAAAACCATCGCGCCGCAGCGTGGCGAGGCCGATGCTCCCGCCAGTATACATGCCGCGATGACCACTCGGCGCGATGCCGCTGGTGCCCATGTAGGGAAAGACGAGTTGGTCATCGAGCACGACAAACACACCCGCCGCGCCATGCAGATAAGCGCGATCCCATGAGCCCTCGCTGCGCGAGCCGACGATGAAGCCACGCCGATCCGGGCGATCCCAATGAAAGCCGTCGCGACTGAAACCAAGTTCGAGATCGACCAGCTTCGGGAACTTGCCCTTTTCGCAAATGCCGTTGTTCGGGCCGCGATGGATGTAATGCATGCCGACCATGAGACTCTCATACGCCACCGCATTCAGGCTGTAGAGCTGCGCAGGTTCACCGCCGCCGGGATAACGATCCCCTGGCTCGGGCTGGTCGAGTTTGTCCGTGCAGGTCCAAAACACACTCTTCTTCCAATCGGCTCCGGCGAGGAAATCATCGCTTTCGTAGTAGTAGCGGCTGCGACCGCGTGAAGTTCCCATCTTAATGCTGAAGACCCACTTCTCGCGGAAGGGATTGTAGAAGAAGGAGCAGTAATCATCGGCCGCGATACTCGTGGTTACGGCATCAGAGAACGTCTTACCATCAGAGACATGCAGCGAGTGCATGAAGCCCTGCGGCCGTTGTTCCTTCGGCACATGCAGCCAGCAGGTGAGGTATTTCAGGCGCTCGGCGGCATTCTTCGCATTTAAATCGAGCCACACGCAATTGTCAGAGCCGCCTTCGACGAGCTTCGATCCCGTCCAGCGCAGGCCTTCCGGCAAAAGTTGGCCGTGACGCGTCCACGTCTTCATATCCGGACTCGTCGCGAGCGACAACGGCCCGCGCCAACCGGCCACGTAGAACATCTTGAAGAGCTTTTCCGAAGGATCGTAAAACACCCCGCCCTGACCGGTGAAGGTGGTCGCTTCCTCGCCCTTCTCGCCTTGCGTGGATTGGCCGAGTTCACGCTCCGTCTCAGCTTTGAAGACCGGATTACCCTCGAACTTCTTCGC
>Ga0164294_10000886_pt1 | contig 28298 bp, 25 predicted proteins | sample GEODES005metaG_FD_111479 | JGI IMG/M metagenome (GOLD analysis project Ga0164294, IMG submission 111479) | Oligotrophic lake water microbial communities from Sparkling Lake, Wisconsin, USA - GEODES005 metaG | ecosystem: Environmental > Aquatic > Freshwater > Lake | place: USA: Sparkling Lake...
AATCTTTCTCTTCTTCTCTAGTCCGGCTTTAATTTGTCCGTAATGTTGAGATGCCTTAGCATCATAGGGCAACACCTCAAGATGGCTAATGAAGTCTTCAATGGCTTCCAAGTTTTTATCGATTTTGACACTTTTTTCTGCACCATAAATTAGCTCGGATAGAGTGATACTTGAGATTGCTATGCGGTTTGTATTTTTGTTAAAAATTTCCAACACCTCAATCGGTCGACGCTTAAGGACATAAATCACAACATTCGTATCGAGTAAATACTTAATCATTAAAGTGACTCACGCTGAGCTACTTTTTGCTCACCCCGCTCAGCCATAAAGTCATCCGTAACAGCTGGACCATTCAGAAAAAAGTGGTCCCATGTATTTTCGATGGGCGTAATGATGCGCTCACGCCCACGCACGCGGACCATCACTCGCTTAACCTCATCGGGTAAACGAGCTTCGGCAGGCAAACGCACCGCCTGAGTTCGATTATTAGTAAAGACTGTTGTAGCCGCAATAGTCATCTTGTTCTCCCATGTATATGGCATTAGTATATAGCATATTTGAACTACTAACCAGCTATAGATGAGGTGGTAATTAAAACTACAGTACTACGCCGATTGTCACCATCTGGAGCGTTCCTGTTAGCAATTTAGGCACCAAGCGTTTGCTCGGGTTAGAGATCATTACCCCCCAGCGCTAGAAGGCATACCAATACTCTTAGATAGAGCGGCACGGTTGATATGGGGCCGATGGGTAAAAAGATAAGACGTATCGTCAGAGCTGCCACTATTGTATAGGTCACTTCTAAAAGCTAGTGAAAACGGTAACCGCCGCAATGGTGGTGTTACTCCTGCCCAGTGTATTTTCTATAGACATATCCTATAGATTGCGCTTATAACTAGAATAAAATGAAGCTATGCATACCCTCTTAATTAGCTTCTGTGTCTCATTTGTAATTACGTATTTGCTGATTCGCTATCAGCATCTGCATGGACATATCAGCGGCGATCATGATCTAGCAGGTCCTCAAAAAATACATACGCAATCCGTTCCCAGAATTGGCGGTCTAAGCATTGCTTTCGGGCTCCTAGCGGGTAGCCTCTATATTACTTTCAAAGACAATGTCTGGAATGTCGTTGGCCCTATTTTGCTTGCATGCATTCCTGTTTTTGGGATTGGCTTGATTGAAGATATTAAAAAAAATATTGGGGTTCACAAGCGTCTTTTGGTGGCCGCCATTAGTGCCATCATTGCAATCATCTTCATTCCAGTGCCCATTACCTCGCTCGACATTCATGCACTTGACTGGTTACTCAACTTTATTGTTATTTCGATCTTCTTTAGCTGCTTTGCAATCACTGGGCTTGCTAATGCTTACAACATTATTGACGGCTTTCATGGCTTAGCCAGCATGATTGGAATCATTACCCTTGGAGCTATTTTATATATCGCCTTTAAACAAAATGATTTACTACTTTTCAAACTATCCCTCTGTATGCTAGCGGCTATAGCTGGATTTTTTATTTGGAACTACCCAAGAGGTCTTATTTTTTTGGGTGATGGCGGGGCTTATTTAATTGGATTTTGGATCGCAATCTTATCAATCATGTTAGTTGAGAGAAATAGTATCGTTTCGCCATGGTTTGCTCTCACTATTAACATCTATCCTATTTTTGAGACTTTGTTTTCGATTTATCGTCGCTTAATTCACCAAAATAATAGTCCCAGCCAACCTGATGCAATTCATTTTCATACACTAATTTACCGTCGCATAGTTCGCTCTTCAAACCCTGGGATATCTCAGAATGATCTAAATGCTAAAACAGCGCCCTATTTATGGATTTTAGTTGTCATGAATGCAATCCCATCGATTATTTTCTTTGACTCAACTGACGCCCTTCAAGCCATCTCTTTTTTATTCATCCTGACCTATTGCTATCTTTATCGCTCCATCGTTCTATTTAAAGTGCCGAACTGGTTTCGTTTGCACTGATCTTTAGTTTTTCAAGATACCAATCGTGACCATGAGCAAAGTCCCAGTTAGTAATGCTGGCACCAAACGCCGACTGGGATTTGAGAGCATTACGCCCAAGGCAAGGATACAAACGAATATCCTGAGATAGAGTGGTACGGTAGAGAGTAAGCCAACCGGTAAGAAGATCAGTCGAATGGTGAGTGCTGCCACCATGGCATAGGTCACTGCTGAGAGCCAGCGAAAGAACTCACTATCTTGATTAACTTGACCTGAGAGTTTCACACCAATGGCCCGACAGACATAAGTCCCCAAGGATGCGACTAGGAGTGCCAACCATGCATCCCAACCTTGCTGGACTACAAAGGCGGTCTCAAGATTTTGAGAAATGGAATCAAAAATACTCATCGGTCTAATATCATGCTGCTATCTTTTTGTCGTAACATCGAATCCACTTGCGATCAATCCAGTACGCCAACGTACCACCTACCAAGCCAGCAGCTAGCAGACTCGTGTCGCGATCAATCAGATAAAAAATCGGGCCGGCAATACTACCTAGGAAAATTGCAAGGCGATAGCCACTGATTTTGATCTCGGTAAAGGTAAGCAAGAAAAAAAGTGGGTTAATAAAAATAAGTCCCAAAGTAATAGGCATTGGCACACTTCCCGCAATTAGGAAGCCCATAATCGTTCCCGGTACCGAGATTAACCAACATAAAACTCCTAAACCGCTGAAGTAACTCAAGCGATGCTTAGGCTCAATCGTCTGGAATTCTTTTAAAGATACTGACCATGCGGTCATGGCCAACAAATGAACTTTGGCATAGAGAGCCTTGTTCCGATCATGCTCGTGCAGCATTGGAAATAAGGTTGCGGTCATGGTCACAAAACGCGTGGCGGTAAGTGATGTGGCCAAAGCAATCGTGACAGATGATGCGCCTAGCAAAATCATTTCCAACATCACAATTTGCCCAGGAAGCGCAAACATTAGAAAACTGGTCGCCGTGGTAAACCACAGATCAAAACCATTAGTTCGACCCATCGCTCCAAAGCCCACCATCCCCGCAAACAGAACCATCGCTGGAGCCCCACGACCATCACGTACACCACTCCAGAATGCATCCTTGCGATCACGAAAGCGCGTCGTACTCTCGCCTGAGCCCCTTCCGGAGTCGACACTTCCCGTATCGGGATTGGTTTTAGGGGTGGGTTGAGGTGAAATTGGGGCTTGGCTCATAGCGTTCATCTTATTTTAGCAAGCTCGCATTCATTTACCGATCTTGCGCCAATGCCCACTCAATATGCTCAGCTAGAATGGCATCAACGTCGATTAAAGCGTGTTGCAATTGCGCCTTGATCTGATATTTGGTATCGCTTGGTAACTGAGCTGCCAAGGCATTACCGAGCGCAATACTTAAATTACGCCGCCACCGCCAATAGCCAATGCGTCGAATCGCACTCCCCTCATGCCGCTCATTAAATTGAGTCTCGCTCCACGACCAAAGCTCTAGGAGCGAAGTACTTCCCAATTGATTACGCTCGGCAAAATCTGGAAGGGGGCTGATTTGAGCGTATTTATTCCAAGGGCAAACGAGTTGACAGTCATCGCAACCATACACCCGGTTCCCCATTGCCTTACGAAACTCCACCGGGATTCCATCATGATGCTCAATCGTTAAATATGAGATGCAGCGCCTGGCATCCAATTGATAGGGGGCAGTAATCGCTTGGGTTGGACACATCTCCATGCAGGCTTGGCAACTACCGCAATGGGACTCGCTTTGCTCATCAAGAGGTAGCGGCACATTAATCAGAATTTCTCCCAAAAAGAAGAAGGAGCCTGATTGGCGATTGAGTAGCAGAGTATGCTTACCACGCCAGCCCAAGCCCGCCTTTGTCGCCAGCTCGACCTCCATCAGGGGCGCAGAATCCGTAAAGATACGAAAGTGCAAATCGCCCCAATGATTCGCTTGAGCTAACTGACTTATCTCTTCCTCAAGCTCAGTTGCCAAGATCTGCAAGCGATTACGCAAAGTCTTGTGATAGTCCCTACCACGTCCATAAAGAGAAATTACTGCCTGATCGGCTTGTAAAAGCTGCTCTTCCTCTCGCACCAAGCGATGATTCAAGGACTCTTCTGAATTCCTTGGATCTAGAGCGAGGTAAGGCATGGTAAGACAAATTGTCCTCACTGCCCCTGCGTGTAATTCGCTAGGATTGGCCCGAAGATCACGGTGGCGCCTCATATAGTCCATCTGCCCATGTAGGCCTGCATCAATCCAGGCATCCAGCTTTGGGATCGCATGGCTCACATCCGTATCGGTGATTTTAAGATCCAGAAAACCGAGCTCCTTGGCGCGTCCTATAAGCCAGGTTCGCACCCCTTGCCACTCAGTGTGCAATTCTTGAGAAAATGCCTGAGAATGCGTATGCATTACTGCAATGTATCCAATCAATGAAGGTCAATTAAGCGTGTCTACACCCTATTCTGTTCATTGTATCGATGAAGCGGCTACCGCCTCGCTGGTTCAGATACTTGCCCGTGCGATCCGTGCTTTTTTTCTAGGGGCCCCGGCATCTTTGATAACAAATTCGAATATGTCGCCCCAGCCCGCTCCTAATCTTCACTTAAGCCTCACTGGTGATTTAGGAGCAGGCAAGACCACGGCGGTTCGCTACCTTCTCAAAGAGCTTGGCTATCTGGGTAAGATCAAAAGCCCCACCTACAGTCTTTGTGAAGAACATCGCCTCACTCTTACCCCAAATCCTTCGAATTCTCAAAGCGAATTGCAGCACACCATTGATGTCTACCATTTTGATTTCTATCGGATGCAATCCCCCAGCGAATGGCTTGATGCTGGTTTACAAGAGCACTTCACCCAGCATGACCAGTCAACGATTTGCATCGTCGAGTGGCCTGAGAAAGCACTGGGCACCCTACCCATCATGGACATGGCCATCGCCATCGCTCTTGGACCAAGCCCCGAGAATGAGGGCGCACGCACGATCTGCTTTACTGCTAATTCTCCATCAGGCGAGCGCTTACTCTCTAGCATTCAGGGGCTAAGTAAGGACCAAAGTCAGAGTTAACCAGAAACGTCTCCATAGATATTATGAATCCCAAGCGCCGCCACCTCATCAAACAGAGTCTTCACACTATGAGCTCCTTGGGAGCGCTCACCTTGCTCCTCACTGAAAGTGAGCTAGTGCAAGCCAATAAAGGAGCAAAGCTCATTGGAGTGCGAATTTGGCCTTCCGAGGACTACACCCGCATTACCCTAGAGTCGGATCAAGCCTTGCCCATTAGCCATCAACTCCTCACCGGCCCCGATCGTTTGGTGGTTGATATTGATGGTCTAGAACTCAACCCTACCCTCAAGGATTTGGTGGCCAAGGTAAAGCCCAATGATCCTTATGTGGCACAAATTCGGGTGGGGCAATTTCAACCCACGGTTGTACGTTTGGTCTTTGACCTCAAAGAATCCGTCAAACCGCAACTCTTTACCCTAGACCCTATCGCTGAATACCAATACCGCTTAGTATTTGATCTCCATCCGACCAACCCACCCGACCCGCTCATGCAGCTCGTGAAAGAAAGTGCCAAAAAGGAGAGGCTCTTGGCTAAGGCGCAGGCCAAGAGCGGTAAAGAGGGTAAAGCTCCTACCGAGGATGACCCCATTGCTGCCTTTGCCAAATCAACCAAAGGTGAGCAAAGGGCAAGGGGACCAAAAACAGCTGACGCATCACCAAGTAAAGATGCTAGGTCAGCGCAGCAAGCTAATTCTCAACGCATTCCGTTTAAGCGCTTGGTCACGATTGCACTAGACCCAGGGCACGGCGGTGAGGATCCTGGAGCGATTGGTGCACGGGGATCATTCGAGAAAAATATTGTGCTCTCAATTGCCAAGCGCTTAAAGAATAAGATTGATCAGGAAGAATCCATGCGGCCCTTCTTAACACGCGATGGTGATTATTTTGTACCCCTGCAGCGCCGCGTCTTTAAAGCTCGACAAGTCGAAGCTGATCTGTTTATTTCGATTCATGCAGACGCCTTCATCCAACCCCATGCCAAAGGTGCATCGGTCTTTGCCCTCTCACAACAGGGAGCAACCAGTTCAGCAGCACGCTGGATGGCGAACAAGGAGAACTCTTCTGATCTTATTGGCGGTATCAATATCAAGACTAAGGATAAGCAGGTGGCCAACCTACTGCTTGATATGTCGACCACCTCCCAAATCAATGACTCCCTCAAAGTAGGCAACTCCGTTCTCCGCAATATTGGTGACTTTGCCGCTTTGCATAAGAACAAGGTTGAACAAGCAGGCTTTGCGGTTCTGAAGGCCCCGGATATTCCATCCATTCTGATAGAAACCGCCTTTATCAGCAATCCCCAAGAAGAGAAGATGCTCAATGACGAAGGTTACCAAGAGCGAATTGCCGAAGCCATACTAGCGGGCATTAAGGACTATTTTTCTAAAAATCCGCCAATGGCTATGCGAAGCTAAAGGGGGTTATGGGGTGAACTAGAGATTTACCAAAACAAAGGGGGTAAAAAAAACGGTTGTCGCCACTAAGGATCTTATTTTTTACCCTATAGGGAGTTTTAACATCTTGTTATAATAAACGTCTTTAAAGCCTATAAATTACAACTATTTTTTTTAAAACAAACAACCTAATAAACTCTTGCATTGCTGTAACGCCATAAAAATGGGACGGTAGCTCAGTCGGTAGAGCAGCGGACTTTTAATCCGTTGGTCGCGAGTTCGAATCTCGCCCGTCCTACCATTTTGATATGGGATAAAAATTTATAGTTTATTCAAAATTCATCAGTAATGTTGAGCATTACTTTTTTAAAATTAGAGTGAAATAAACTCAATTTTTTGGAATTTACTAATATGATGTCGATTAAAAAATTAATCCGCACAGTTCCAGATTATCCCAAGCCTGGGATCATGTTTCGAGATATCACCACTTTAATCAAAGATCCGATCGGCTTAGATTTAGTAGTCAAAGAATTTTGTAGTCGATACGCTAGGTTAAGAATCGATAAGGTTGTTGGTATTGAGTCTCGTGGCTTTATCATCGGGGCTCCAATAGCTTATGAGCTTGGAATTGGATTTATTCCCATTCGAAAAAAAGGAAAATTACCAGCAAAAACTATTGGTTGTGATTATGCTCTTGAGTATGGAACTGATCGCATTGAAGTTCATGCTGATGCCATATTAGAGGGCGAGAATATTCTTTTGATAGATGATTTAATTGCCACTGGAGGAACAGCCGAGGCTGCAATTACTTTAATTAGACGTTGTGGCGGGGTTGTTGTGGAGTGTGCATTTGTTGTTGATTTACCAGAATTGGGTGGAAAAAAACGCCTAGAGGCGCTGGGGGCTACTGTTTTTTCTTTGACAGAATTTGAAGGACATTAATAAATGTTATGAACACTATATTTTTTAAAAATAATGCAAATAACCAAAAAAGTTTTTAACTAAAATTTAATATGAAAATTAATGGGAAATCGTTCAGAACAATATGGGTTAATGATGAAGGTATTTTGAATGTTATTAACCAACTTAGCCTGCCCCATAACTTTGAAATTATTGCCTTATTAGATGTGGATGATGTTTGTCAGGCAATTAGCAATATGGTCATCAGGGGCGCTGGACTAATTGGTGCTACAGCAGGTTATGGTATGTGGATTGCTGCTACACAAGCCCCTTCCTGTGACTTGAATTCTTTCAATACTTATATAAAAGTTCAGGCATTACGTCTGCAGGCGACAAGACCAACGGCTAGTAATTTAGCATGGGCAATTGAGCGACAGCTTGGGAAATTAGAGGCTGGTACAACAATTGCCGAAAAGATTGCACTACTCAAAGCGGAAGCTGAGGCAATTGCAGATGAGGATGCTGAATTCTGTCGTCGAATTGGCCAGCATGGGTTAGGGCTGATAGAAGAGTTAGCCGCCTCCAGGCCTGGCCAAACCATCAATATATTGACGCATTGCAACGCTGGCTGGCTGGCTTTTGTTGACTATGGATCAGCGCTATCTCCTATTTTCGCAGCGTATGATGCTGGTCTGCCTGTTCATGTGTGGGTTGATGAGACTCGCCCGCGTAATCAAGGTGCCAGCCTCACTGCATGGGAGTTGGCATGTCATGGAGTACCTCATAGTTTAATTGCGGATAACGTAGGCGGCCATCTGATGCAACATGGTATGGTTGATATTGTTTTGACAGGAGCAGATCGGATAACACGAAGTGGTGATGTCGCTAACAAAATCGGAACTTACCTTAAGGCACTTGCCGCAAAAGATAATAATGTCCCCTTTTATATTGCATTTCCTTCCAGTACCATTGATTTTTCTTTGAATAATGGACTGACTCAAATACCAATTGAGGAGCGATCAGGCGATGAGGTGCGTTTGGTTAGTGGTAAATTAACTGATGGCTCAGTAACCACTGTGCAAATTTGTCCAGACCAAACAACTGCCCGCAACTGGAGTTTTGATGTTACGCCTGCGCGCCTAATAAGCGGCCTAGTATGCGAGAGGGGCATTTGCTCGGCAACAGAGAGCGGGATTTTTGGCTTATTTCCCGAGAGAGCATGATGAGTAATACTCTAAGGGATGAAGGTGTCATTAAATATCAAGCCATTCATCAGGATAGCGGTCCGCCAGTACATATACTTTTAAATCAGTTGGACGAAGTTCGTACTAAGTTATTTGACTTGGGTTTAGTGGGCGTCTATCCCGACGGAGTTGGTTATGGTAATGTCTCTATTCGTCACGAGGCCGGTTGTATTATTTCTGGTACAGCTACAGGAAGTATGCGAATATTGGGCGTAGGCGGTTATTGCGTTGTTCGAAGCTTTGATTTGCAAAATAATATAGTTCTCACCGCAGGTCCAGTTAAAGCAAGCAGTGAATCTATGACTCATTGTGCAATATATCAGGCCAATCCATTAATGCAATGTGTTTTACATATTCATAATCGTGAAATATGGGAAAGACTACTCAGTCAAGGATATGATTCAACTTCCGTTGATATTCCATATGGGACGCCTCAGATGGCGCTTAGTATGGCAACTTTGGCGTGCACTAAAACTGAACCTTCTAACCTAATAGTTATGGCTGGTCACGAAGAAGGCATTGTTGCCTATGGGCAGACAATCTTTTGCGCATTTGATCAAATTAAAACCATCTTAGCTAATTGATAACAAATTTAAAAGGGATTTGAAATGGTGGTAAAAATTGGCATTATCGGTGGAAGTGGGCTTGATAACCCCGAACTTTTTATGAATCCCAAGGATGTTGCAGCGAGTACTCAATGGGGTGATCCTTCATCATTATTAAAAATTGGGAAAATAGCTGGCATTGATGTTGTCTTGCTTGGCAGACATGGAAGAGACCATACAATCCCACCAACCCAAGTTAATTACCGTGCAAATATTCAGGCATTTAAGGATATCGGTTGTACTCATATACTTGCAACTACTGCAGTAGGCTCTTTGCGCGAAGAAATTCGTAGAGGCGATTTGGTGATTTTGGATCAATTCATTGACTTTACGAAGCAGAGAAAAATGACTTTTCATGAGTCATTCAATTCACATCAACCAGTACACACACCCATGGCTGATCCATTTGATTCTAAATTAAGAGAGGCGTTAATTCAAGTATGCTCCCATCAGGGGTTAAACTTTCATAAATCGGGGACTGTCGTGACAATTGAGGGCCCACGATTTTCCACCCGTGCAGAATCTAAAATGTTTCGTTTATTTGGCGCTGATATTATTAATATGTCAGTTTCTACAGAGGTGGCATTGGCTAACGAGATTGGGATTCCTTACGCTGCCATTGCAATGAGTACTGATTATGATTGCTGGAAAGAGTATGAAGAGCCTGTGAGTTGGAATGCAATTTTAAAGGTTTTTAAAGGTAATGCGGACAAGGTGACTAGATTGCTTTTAGAAGCAATCCCACTGATAGCCAATAAATGATTAGTGAACTTAATAAGTTATTCACTCATTTTTTCAAATTACTTACTACCCACATCAACAAATATCAGTGCCAACAATCTTGGTATCTTTTTTTATAAAGTTAGCTTTTTCCTCATAATAGAAAAAAGCTAGGTAGTTTGTTTATTAAGATTCGATGAGAAAAACTGGTTGGCGGTAAAAAAATTAATTTAATTGATTCGAAACACGCATAGAAATTTCTATAACGTAGTTTTAGTAAATTAAAAACTTAACAAAATCTATAGTTTAGTTAGTTAAAGTAACAGGTACTAAGCATAAGTTGTTTCATAAATTTACAAACCGTAAATAAAGTGTTGTTAATATGGGAGTACACAAAATTCATTTATGAATATGCCGCCACGTGCCAATTTAAATAAAAATTTTCTGTTGCTGTGAAGGGCAGGTCGCCAACATAAAATAGAGTAATCCCTAAACAATAGGGCCCAGTCTGAAGTGAGGAAAACCGCAAAAAATTTCCTTAACGCTCAGCGTGTAATCCAGTTATTTAATATAAGTTTTTCATCATTACAACGGAGTACCTGGGATCTTGAAACTCGTTGTTCAACGTTGCAACGCAACTCACCACACTAGTTTGAGCAAAAAAGATAACGGAACATGCTAGTTAAATGCCAGCGCATATGCCGCAAGTTCCGCCCACTAGCACGTTGCGCTTTATGTATTATGAAGGTTTGTGGACAGCATCGAATTGTGAACCCCTTTCGCTTAGCTCGACGGCAGATATCAACATCTTCAAAGTATAAGTAAAAACGCTCATCAAAGCCGCATAGCTGTTCGTAAGCACTTCTGCGAAAAAGCATGAACATACCAGCCACCCAATCGGGAGCAAATGGTGGATCCCCTAGTTTAGAGAAATAACGCCCATCGTAACCACCCAGTCTCTTAATAATTAAAGACTTTAACGTAGGAAAGTGTCTAGCACTATTCTCAACATTTCCCAAAGGTGATAAAACTATAGGTGCCACAAGATCAAAATTTGATGATTCAATAAGTTTAACAAGTTGTAAGAATGGATTATCTGGTAATTGAACATCTGGATTCAAAACGCAAAAATAAGGGGTTCTACAGTAACTAAAAGCTGCGTTGTGGTTTGCGCCAAAACCATTGGGACGTTGATTATGTTTCACTATCAATCGGCCTGAAGCATTATCTTTAAAAGAAGTTGGCTCTGGAACGTTACAGGTCAATACAATTTGAGATACCTCAGGTAGCTCAAGCAATCTATCGATAAGGCTAGTAACCATATCACCATGTCCGTGAGTTACTAAAGAAACAGTGATCATGATAGAGCTCAGCTTTCACTATAAGTTAATTATCCAGCGCATATAACGCATAATGCTGAATCATAAAAATTACATTACCAACAAATTATTTTTGACGAGGATCTATCATTTTTAGCTTATAAATAACTCTAACGATAATCGAACCCATTACACGATAAAATATTGTTGGAACCATATCGAATGGTCGCATGATTAAGAAATATAACCATATCTTAACTGCTGATAAAAAACTCGGTACATATTGCGTTAATCTGAGTAGCAGTCTTCTAACGGGTCCCATTTTGCCTTGGATATGAGAGGTGGTTGCCCCCCCAGTTACGCGAAGAGATGCAAAATAAAATCGCAGCTTCGTTCTATGAAGCATATTTTTAGTAAATAATGCGGGTTCCTTTTGATGACCCCGAACCATAACCTCAGTAAGAATATTCTCAAGAACTAAGATATTACCCAATGTCTCTGTAAGAAATGCTCCCTGGTGAATTCTCATAACCCCTAATGGAGCAGGTGAAAAGGATGCGCCATAACGACTAGCGACTACATGCGCTGCTAAAAGATCATTTAGCCCCTTAAGTGCTGGATCAAACCCCCCGACTTCGATTAAAGCCTCGCGGCGATATACCGTCGTCTGACCAGTTAACCAATTGCCAAAGCTAAACATCATTTTTCGACACTTATCGGGGGAGAAGTAACTATCCACTAGCGCAATCACTGGCGATGGGTGCATACCAATATAATTATCAGCCTCATCTACCTTCCACACCATTGCAGACCAAAGACCGGCAGGAAATTTTTCTAAACACTCCTTTGTTCGCCGAAATAATCCAGGTAAAATAAAATCGTTTGCGCCGAGAAAAAAAATATATTTACTGGTTGCTAAACTAAGTCCGCGACTTGAATTTTCTACTGCACCAAGATTATTTTCGTTAATATAAAGCTTTGCAAATGAACAACCACTGATAGCAGATCGAATAACTTCTACACTATTATCTGTCGATTCATCATCAATTATGATCAACTCATCGGGTGGGATGTCTTGCTCAAGTACAGACTGAATACATTTCTTAAGATACTTCCCATCATTACGATTTGGGATAATAACAGATAGGCTGTATGGAAAATTATCTTGGTTAAATTTTTTCATTGATAAATTAATTATAGATATAGTTTATTTCAGAAATATTTGCCTTTTCATGCATATTTTTTATTTTAATAAAACCTGAAAATTAAAGTTACTAGTTTAAATAAGGTGGGTATTTAATTGCCGAAATAAAGTAGTTTAGTGGGTTTCTTTATTTTGATTAAAAGTGATATATGATACGTTTATAATTTTTTTATAAAAAATTAAAATTGCAGTTTTAGCATAACACCAAATAGATCATTCTTGCAAATTGCTTGACCAACTTTATCTCGATTTAGTTAGTGCTTATATACTCCATTTTTTTACTTACTAAGTTTTACAAAAATAATTATTTTTGGCTGTTTCGCGAATTTGCATCTCAAATTTAGATAAAATCTAGCTAATACTTTTTATAAGTTAAATGTGTTAAAAAAAAATTCAGTAGTTATAGTTTTACTTGCTTTGTGTAAGCCGACCCCTTTTCAGTTGCGAAATAATCATTTCTTTTATCGGCAATAATTTCAAAATGAATATTGCCAAGACCGATCAAACTAATAAATTTGTTCGTAAATTATCAAAAAATTTGCACCCATAAAAAGCTTACTCTCACTCCATTTCAGTAGAACATCTCTAGTTTAGAGAACTGGTTATTTTGCGATAATTGAATCTATAAAGAATAGGCATAATTACCTTGCCCATTGTTTAATAAATTGTTACTAACCCATAGCAATCAGTACTGCCCCAAAACAGGTTAACTTTTAATCTACCTTTTCAAATAAAAATGGTAATATTAGGGTTATAACCAAAGAAAATTTCTTTAAAATGAAACGGATGTTGAACTTAATAACTGCGTTGCAGTTCAGACTACTTACTTTTTAAAAGTTTGTTAATTTATTTTGTCTTGCTTAATTCTTCACCAATGTAAGGTTTTAAATTAAAAATTGAACAAAGATAATTTTTACTCTTCTGCGACCATTGCACAGAGGATAAGATCTACAAAAAAAGACTTCATTGATGGTCTTAAACTTTGGAACCTATGGGGTCGCTTGTGTTTCAATGAAGTTAAGCGGCGTTATCGACGCACTTTGTTAGGGCCCATGTGGGTTGCAATTAGTCTTGGTATATTCGCCCTAGTGCTCAGCGTGGTATGGGCTGCGCTCTGGAAGCAAAATGTGCGGGAGTATCTACCCTACTTACTGTCTGGACTAATTCCATGGATGATGATTGCCAGCTCTATTGGTGAATCCACCAGTGCATTTATGTCTGCGGAGGCGCTGTTAAAGTCTCGTCAATTCCCATACACTATGCTAATCCATGTTGTTATTGGACGTAATGTAGTTGTTTTTGGGCACAACCTGCTTACATTTTTAATAGCCGCTTTATTGTGTAGTGTTCCTATAAATTTGTATACACTGCTTGTGTTTCCAGGTTTTTTATTATTAATCGTAAATTTATCGTGGATTTGCTTGCTGATTGCTACTCTTTGTCTTAGGTTTCGGGATTTCCAGCAATTGGTTACGATTCTTCTTCAAGTCATTATGTTTATCACACCAGTGTTTTGGCCCGTTAGCCAGTTGACTGGAAGGACAGCCATCATTGTTGACATTAATCTGCTTTACCACATGATTGATTTAGTTCGCTCCCCTCTGCTAGGGAAACCCCCTTCGTTAGAAAGTTACATTGTTTGCTGTATTGCCATGTTACTTGGCTGGTTTGCTGTGTTTAAATTATTTAGTAAAAAGCGCCATCGACTTGTCTATTGGTTCTAATCAAAAAATTTTCTTATGTCATACGTTCAACTTAAAAATGTCAGTGTCGATTTTCCGATGTTTGGATCGAATAAAAACCTGCGCCTCTCTCTTATTAAAGGTATAACCGGTGGACGAATTCTTGGTTCCAGCAAGCATCAAGCTATTTCAATCAGAGCACTAGATGATATTTCTCTTGAATTACGAAGTGGTGACCGCCTTGGACTGATTGGACATAACGGTGCTGGTAAAACAACACTATTACGTGTACTCGCTGGTGTTTACGCGCCTACTCAGGGCAATATAATCGTTGATGGAAAGATCACGCCCCTCCTACAACAAGCACCTGGCTTAGAAATGGAAGACTCGGGATACGAAAATATCATCACCTGTGGGATGCTTCTGGGTATGAGCATGGATGAAATTCAATCAAAAGTAGCTAGCATCATAGAATTTTCTGACCTTGGAGACTATATTTTTTTTCCTATAAGGACTTATTCAAGTGGTATGCTAGCTCGCTTAAGTTTCTCAATTGCAACCTCAATCGACCCCGGAATTCTTATTCTCGATGAGGGTATCGGTGCTGCAGATGCTAGATTTAGTGATAAGGCAGCAATGCGGATCAAAGAACTCGTATCAAAAACCGATATTCTTGTACTGGCTTCACACTCCGATGCGCTAATAGAATCAATGTGCAACAAAGCAATTCTCATGGACCATGGACGCCTTATTGACTTTGGTTCTGTTTCCGAAATAACAAAAAGATACCAACGATTACTCAGTTCCAGCAATAACTAAATTTTTTGAAAGTAAGAAATAATGAAAAAGAATATTAACGGTGCAAACCAACTTAGATTGCGTCTTGATACCATCAAAGCTGAAAAAGGTGTTGCTGGTTTAAGAGAACGACTAAGCGTACTCTGGCCCGAATTTTCCCTGAGCAAATTAACAGAAATGGTAATCGTAGGTGCCGCTGGGGAAGGATTACGTTTAGCAGCGCTTTGCTCTAGTAATGGAATTGCAATACGCGCAATAGTCGATGATGATTCATCGAAGCATGGAATGAGCGTGGAAGGTATTAAAGTAGCTAATATTGACACCTTAAACTCAATTCCTCGCGAAATTCCAGTGATTGTTGCCTCTCATCGGTCTCTGCTTCCAGTAAGGCGCCTACGGGCCATGGGATTCAAAACTGTATCTCCTTTCATGACCTTGCAGATTCTTGATCCGGTTAGTTTTCCGCCCCATATGTTTCATGATGGATTATTAGAGGACCTGGCCGTCAATCTTGATCAATACGAAGCTCTTGAAAATGTTTTAGCTGATGATGTCTCCCGTGCAGTACTTGCTGCGGTTATTGGTTATCGCATGGATGGTGATCCAGAAATACTCAGTCCGGTTGTTGAATGGGATCTGTATGGCCCTAATAATCTTTTAAACTACGGGTCTGATGAGGTTTATGTTGATGGGGGGGCCTTTGATGGTGACTCGATTAAACTTTTTATAGAGCGAGTTAAAGGACATTACTCACGGGTTCTCGGATTTGAACCGGATCCTGTAACATTCGCTCGCCTTAAAAATACTTTTATTAATGAACCAAAAGTTGAGCCAATCAATGCCGGCCTTCACAAAAAAGAAGGGGTTTTGCGGTTTGATGATGCGGGCACTAGAGGCTCCATCTTGGTTGAGTCGGGTGGTATAAGCGTACCCGTGGTCGGATTGGATGAAGTTCTGCAGGGTGATCGTGTCAGCTATATAAAAATGAATATTGAAGGTGCGGAAATTGATGCCTTGCAGGGGGGGGCTGATTCAATTAAACGCTGGGGTCCAAAACTAGCCATATCAGCCTACCACCTCCCGAATCATTTATGGAAAATTCCACTAGAAATTAGTAAAATTCGGGAAGATTATCAAATTTTCTTCCGCCAGCATGATGGAGGCATTATTGAAACAGTAGTTTTTGCACTCCCAATTAGTTCGAAGATTAAAAGTTGAGCATTAGCTACTTAAATTAAAAATTCTTGTCACTCTCAAATCAATGCTAAGGATATTATGAACGAATTTTCTAATGCTGCCTGGATAGATCCAAAACTTAATTGGAATCCTTTACCAGTTCCTGATTTACCCCCTCGGGTTTTACTTGATCTAGCCACCAAGTGCAATCTGCGTTGCCCAATGTGTACTGTTTGGGGGTCTGGGGATGATAATGCTATTGACTCTGTTGCGGGTGTTATGGATATAGAGTCCTCGCGTCGCCTGCTCGATGAATTGATAACGGCAAAGCCTCTTATTCAACCAAACATGTATGGTGAACCATTGCTTGCGCCTGACTTACGTGAACGCATTTTAGATATGAAATCACGAGCAATGTCAATTGCCATGAATACAAATGGTCTCACTCTAAAAGATGATCTTGCTCAATTCTTTGTAGATCAAGAAGTCGACTCCGTGATGTTCAGTATTGATGCGGTGTCTAAGGATACGCTAAAAAAAATAAGGGGGATTGATAAGCTTGCAAAAATAGAAAGTGCGGTCTTTCGCTTGCTTCGCGCTCGGGGTGATAAGGTAAAACCACGTATTGGAGTTTCGTTCACCATTCAAGATGGCAACCGGCATGAAGTTGATGCATTTGTTGAGCGTTGGGTAGGAACTGTTGATGTTGTTCGCATGGGGATCATATTCGAGAATGGAACTTTTCCGGATATGGAAACTCCTCCAACTCGCACTCCCTGTCCGGCGCTTTACAATACATTGCCAGTCCACAATGATGGCACAGTAACCATTTGCTGTTTAGATGGTTTTAAACAAACCAATGTTGGCAATGTTTTCAAAGAAGGTCTTTCAGCAGTTTGGAAGGGGGAGGAGTTCTCAAAGATCCGATATTTTCACGAGACAGGTCAATGGGATAAGGTGCCTTTCTGTGAAAAGTGCAATGGATGGGCTCAGTATGATTTCACAGAAGAAATTAGAGATGGGCTTCTCATAAGGCATTCACCACAATACTCATACTATAACAAAATTGCACGTCTTACTAACTGGCAAGGACAATTATTGGGCGGACATCCCGCCCCACCTTCTGATTTAGTTGAGCAGAATTCTGAAGCAATGGCATAGCTCTCTTAATGTTTGGTAATTAATTAAAGAAATTTAAAACATGCATAATATTTCCTTTGTAGAGAACGAGGATTTCATCGAGAAAGCTCGGAATTTGCGACCATTTTATTTCATTGTAGTGTGCTGGGGGAAGCGATACAGTGATTTTCTTTTAGACTATTGCATTTCAGCATTACTCTCTCCAAATAACATACCAGCACTTCACAACCATGGAAAAAATAAATTTCTTATAGCAACAACTGATGATGACTGGAAATATATGCAGCTAAGTCCTGTCTTTAAACTGCTTAGTAGTTATGTTGAGCCAATAAAAATCTCAATCTCACCCCCACCAAAAGATTTGAGTGCATGTATTCATATGGGTTTAGGCCATAAATTAGCAACTCAAATTGCCTTCGAAGATAAAGCGTATGCCGTCCTTCTTACTCCTGATCTAATGGTGTCCGATGGTACTATGGCTGCCGTTCAAAGACGTGTGGTTGAAGGTTATCATATGTATTTAGTTGCAGCCCTGCGATTTGCGGAGGAACCGCTTTTTAAGCATATTCAAGATATATATGGAAAAAATTTAAAGGCACAATTTAGCGATAAAATTTGTCCTATATCTTTAAGCGGTAGACAGATGGTATCAGCAGGAATTAGAAGCTTTCATAGTGAAACCCTTACCTATGAATGGAATACTCCATACTTTTCCAGATTTCCAGTCGCATGCTGGTGGAAATCTAATAATGGAGATGGAATTTTAGTTCACTCTTTATCATGGGCGCCTCTAATGATTGATTATGCTGCCGTTGAAAAACATGATACCTCTACAATGGATAATTGGACTATAGATGGGGATTATGTTTATAAGAATTTTGGTAACTCCGAAAAGGTATACATCTCTCAAGATTCCGATGAATGTATGCTAATTAGTTGGGCGCCACTAGACGATAAACCTGTATCAACTGAACCAAGAAAATTACTTCTTAACAAATTCTTATCTACTTGGATTAAAAAAGTTACTCTCTATGATACTTTCCATAATAATGTTTTTGATCCCCTCAAACGAAGATTATTTTTTATCCCCGTGCGTTGGCATGTAAATGACTTAGATCAAAACTGGAATTTACTAGAAAATAAAGTTTTTAATTTAATTAAAGATAGTGTCGGTCTTCATACCCGTGTTGTACAAGGATCATTTTTTAGTATTGCAGCAATTCGATATCACTTAAATTTCTTTTTGAAAGAGTCTAGTTTTCTTATTGCAAGGGTCGCGCTTCGCATCAATTGGTTTTTTAGATATTATTGGGAAGGTAAAGGTCGCATTACTATGGTTGTTATTAGGGCCCTTTCTGGGGACTCTGTTGCGCGCGAAAGAATTAGTCGACATTTTTATTTCTTCATGAATTTTATGTTTGGAAAAAATATAAAAAGAAAGTGATTGTTTAATATTTAAATTCTTTTTGTTAATTGAAAATCTATATATTTATATTTTCTATACAAATGCTCTCTTAAATTTAAACTTAAGATCCACAAATTTGTTGAATGAAAGTTTTTTAGTAACCAAATGTAGTTAAATTAATGAATTACCAATAAATAAAAACAAATTCAAGTAGTAGCATAATTTAAAATATCAACAATAAATTCTTGTTGATATTTAGTTAAATTAATCCAAAGTGGTAAACGTATAATACGTTCAGAGTAGCCTTCTGTATTTTTTAGATCACCATGAGTTCTTCCGAAACGTTGACCTGCTGGTGAAGAGTGCAGAGGTACATAATGAAATACTGAATGAATCTCATTTTTCTTTAAAAGGTCTAAGACCATTTGCCGGTCTAATTCTTTAGATAAAATAACATAATACATATGGGCATTATGCTGACAATTAGAAGGAATTATTGGACGTCGTAAAATTCCTTTTTTTTCAAGAGGTTCAAGCAATTGATGATAATTTGCCCAAAGAAATCGACGTTGGCTAGTAATTTGATCAGCCTCTTCAAATTGCGCCCAAAGAAATGCTGCAGTTAACTCTCCTGGCAAAAAAGAAGATCCGATTTCTTGCCATGTATATTTATCCACTTCACCCCTAAAAAATCTGCTTCGGTCAGTGCCTTTCTCTCTTATAATTTCCGCTTGTGTTGCTAATGCAACATCATTCACGAGCAATGCACCGCCCTCTCCTGAAATTATGTTTTTAGTCTCATGAAAACTATAAGTACCTAAGTCACCGATAGATCCGAGAAAACGTCCTTTATAAGTAGACATTAACCCTTGTGCTGCATCTTCCACTACTTTTAAATTATGTTTTTTTGCAATACTTATTATGATATCCATTTCGCAAGGTACGCCTGCATAATGAACGGGGACAATAGCGCGTGTTTTATTAGTAATAGCCGACTCAATTAAATTTTCATCCAAATTTAGAGTATCAGCTCTAATATCTACAAAAACCGGAATTCCTCCTCGAAGAACAAATGCATTAGCCGTAGAAACAAATGTATAAGAAGGCATAATAATTTCATCACCTGGTTTTATATCAAGCAATAAAGCAGCCATTTCAAGTGCCGCGGTACAAGAATGGGTTAACAACCCCTTTTTACATCCCGTCTTATTCTCAAGCCACAGGTGACATCGCTTAGTAAAAACTCCGTCACCCGCAAGCGTCATATTAGTGTGAGCTTGTGATATGTAAAAAAGTTCTTTACCTGTCATGAATGGCTTATTAAAAGTAATCATATTAAAAGTCAATTTACAATTAAATAAATAAGCACATATAATAAATAAAATTTAGCTTTATCTGGCACATTCTTTAACAGGTAATAGATTCTTTTTACAAATCATAAGGGCAATCATTTTGGCATATTCAAGATGACCCTTATCATTAAATTTTTCACTCATATGAGGCACATGAAACCAACCTTTCAAATCCTCTGTATTTAAATCCTTCGGGATGTAGTTTCTCATGTCTTCAACTTTAATAGATGGATCTTTTTCCATCATTAAATTAGTATATCTAAATTCTTTATCCATCTCATAGACATGAAAGGTATGAGTTAAGATAACATTCGGGATATTTTTTTTAAGCCAACCAAAATTTTTAAGCCCAAAATCTACTATATCAGCTTCATTTGAAGCAGCTTGTTGAATATAATCAAAATTACGAATCTTACTAACACGTAAACCTTGACTTTTTTTATCAAATAAATAACTTGTAAGAAAATAACCAAATCTTGGACTAGCGCCAATTATTTGATCATTAACAATTTTCTTCTGGAGCTTATAGACCGCATCTGAATCAAAAGTAGCAGAAATAGGAGATTTTGATTCCTTAGCAATAAATCCATATGGTCTTGAAACAATCACATTTGGATTTTGTATGTCTATAACTCCTGTATTGTCTGAAGTAACCGCAGCTGACGTGGTGTATACATGATCATCAATCAATATTTTAATTGTTTTCCCAAAATCAAGATCCTTTCCACGGTAACTTAGTTTTGCACCTTGAATAGTTCGGAGAAAATCTGTTTCAGGGTAATTAATAATTACCAAATCAGGCTGATAAGAACTCACTTCATCTTTCCAATACTGAATGTAGTGTTCAGGCCCAGCATCTGGCCAAGCAAAATTATAAACACTAAATTTTTGTTTCGGATATTTTTCGTTTAATAATTCATATAGTTTATCTGGCCATGAAAAATTTGATGTCGACGACGCAGATTGCTCTCCACCCATTACAGCAATTCTGAACTCTTTTGGATCTTTAAACTTTTTATAATCATATGTAGAAATGAGACCTAGATTATTTAGCTTGATCTCAGCAGAAAGAAGAACTTCAGAATTTAACCCATACAACCGAAAAGCAAATTTTGAATTTTCTTTTCGATGAACTGAATCTGAATAGACGATAGCTCGCCAAATATCTATATCACGTTTATTGAGCTCTACAAATTTATTTTTAAGATAAATTTCCGCAAAAAATGCTGATGCAATTATTAAAAAAAATAAAAAAAATAAAAATTTGTAAATTTTTTTCATTGAAATCCTTCAAATTTAAATTTATTGGGATATTTCTTAAGAAGAACTTTATAGTAATCTTTATCTCTATTAATCTCCTTTAAATCTAAATTCCTACAATGCTGATCTTTAAATGGTCCAAAATTTAGCACAAGTTCGCCATCTATCTTTTTTTCAAATTCTATCGCAGTAAGTATAACATTTGCCCTCTGAATAAAAATGATCTTACGATCAACTTCAGGATAAGAATTCCTATTTATGAAAGTAAGGCAATTACTAAATTCAAATGGTAATACAACTAAAACTGGGCCGTCAGATTCAGCTTGTATTTTTAGCCCTTTTTTGCTTCGTATTATCTTTATAAACTTAAGATTACCATAGTGCTCTTTAAATATAGGATTACTATTTAATACTACATCTCTATCAGGCTTAAAGTTCACATTATTGATTATTTCAAGCCCCGCAATAATATTTTTTGAATAGAGAATGTTTTTTGGTTCGTATTGACCTAAATTTGAATTTTTTAATTCAAGAATACGTAAATTATTATTTGTTTTTACGGACGGAATTAAAACACTTGAACTAATTCTATTATCTTCTATATATTTTTCTGTTACTAATATATATTTGACACCAATCATATTTAATATTTTTTCATTGAAATTAGTAATGTATCTAAAATCAATACGTTCCTTATCATTATCTCTCACAAGTAAAAAATTATTAAAAATAACAGTAAACGGATTACTCATCCGATTGTGCTCTATTGTTACGGGTATATTAAATTCTCTTAAATTAGAAAAAGACATATCATTTAATTCCTCTTGAGCTAATCTTAAGCCCACAGCCGATACAGCCATAAGAGTGTTGTTGTCTATAACATTAACATGCCCCTTATCAAGATACTCTACAGGTAAAAGATTTAGGAATCTACCATTAAAATTATCACCCAGATTGAATTGAATTTTTTGTTTTAAAAATGAAACAAAGTTAGTTTCGTTACTTGGATATGGAAAACCATTCGGCACTACTCTAATTTTTCCAGCAAATATGATAAACATCAATACACATACAACAATTAAATTTAAATATTCATATTTTATAAAGTAAATTAATTTTTTTGTTTTAATAAATTTTGATTTTAAAATTTTCCAAATTTCAATAAGCGGTACAAAAGAGAAAGCAATTAGTAAATAAAATATTTGATAAACATAAATTGCCCCATAAATTGATATAAACGCATAAGGATAAACAAGCAAGACACCAGCGCCCATAATTTTTACTGACTTACACCAATTTTTAGATATTAGTGTTGTAAATGCACCTGTAATTGCAAGAGCTGTCAATAAGTAACCAGAATGAGATTTTACCCATACGAGGTTTGGTATGAATAGGCTATACCATGTTGTCGGCGAATGTATGATGGAATTTAAAATACCTATAAAACTTAATCCATCTACTCCAACTGTTTCGACACCAATAATTGAGTTTGCCGTAAATCCATAAATATTTTTTAAAAAAGGTAGTAAAAAATATAAACTTAATAAATTTAAAATAATTAATAAGGTCTTAAAAATAAATTCTTTTGATTTATAAATTGAGCTTATATAAAATAGAAAATAGAAAATTCCAACTCCAAGAAAAATTACTATACTTACCTTAGGATACGCAGATACAATCCAAACAATACTCACAACATTTAATAAGCAAAACAATAAATTTAGTTTTGTATTACTTCTACCGGTAATGTAAAAACTAATTATTAATATCGCACTCATGTACACTAGAGGTATAGTAAATGGTGCATGCCACCAGAATAATTCAGTTATGATAACTGGAGTAACATATGGAAGTGTAATTAGTGGAAATAACATTCCAGTCATTATGGCAATCCATCTTCCAAACCCAAAAATGTATGTGACTAAAAATGCGACTAAATAAAAAATTATTGCTGTTACAAGATAGAAATTTATAGGATTTATTCTATCTCCATTGAACGATAATATAAATTCTGGAAGCAACCAAAAATCGACAGGGTAACCGATATTTCCTAAGGACTGATTATAACTTGGTCCAAAATCAAATATACTTCCACTAGAGATCTTCTCGTTACCAAATGCGATATATGAAGCTGAGTCCCATGAAAAAAATACATTGCCATCCAATTTTGTAAATGATTTATACCCAGCCAAAAAAATTGTTATCAACCCACAACAAAAAAAAATTATTGTTTTTAGACGGGTATTGTTATTCTTTATCATCTTTTTTTTTAAAATCTAGTATAGTTTTATATTTTCGACTGGTTCAAAACTTAATTCTACACTTTCACCCTCTCCCATTCCAACAAACAACATATAAATTCCACTGACAATGTTATTTTACATAAACTAGATAAATTCTAATTAAGTTTGAATTTTCTAGAATTTAGATTCAATATTTAATATAGTTATTATTTATTTAAGAACTTAAACTGCAGACTACGAGACTATATTCATAATTTCAACTTAGTGAAAACAAAATGCTAAATCTACTTTATAAATTTAAACGTTTTTATAACATATAAATTTATTATATTTTTATTAATATCTTGCATGTTAATTTATTTTAAATAATATGAATTCTTACAAACGAAAATTTTTCGTTATTTTTTTTCTTGCACTAATTTTCATAATGTTTGAGTTGACTTCTGCTTATTTTCTTTTTTGGTATCAGCGATTTTTTGGCGCTTCAAACTTATGGGCACCAGGCAACTATACATATCTAACCTATTCTCAATCATTTTCTTCAACAGCATCAGTTGCCCTTACTCTTATAAATAAAATAACAACTCGGGATGAAAAAAATAATAACTTATTAAATAATATAAATACAATAGCAAATGAAGCAAATGTAAAGGTTTTACTAAATCGGGATAATATACTTGGTTGGAGTGCTCTACCTGGTGAATATAGAATAGTGTTTAAAACAAATTCAAAGCGTAACCCTAGTTTTCCTATTAATCACGATTGGACAGTAACCATCAGTAAAGATGGTTCCCGAGCCGCAAGCCGCTACCCAGTCTCTTCTGATAGGAAAATTCATATTTTTGGAGATTCATGGATTTTTGGTTGGGCATTAGATGATGAGCTTACTATGCCATGGCTCTTACAGGCTGAATATAATAATAAATTTGAAGTTAAAAATTATTCTAGTGGCGGTTGGGGGCATGCGCATGCTTTAATCAATTACCGAAACCTTAAGAAAAGTATTACTAAAAATGATGTATTAATCTTTGCCTATGCTCAATATCTCTTACCGCGTAATCTCCCTCAGCCAAGTGTAGTTGCGTCTTTGGCAAAAGGATTAGATCACTACAAAGATGAGGTAACGAATAAGCCATTAGGTTACCCAATTGCAGATATTTCAAACAATAAGATTAGAATTCGTATCGCACCTCTTGATTGCGATAAATTGGAAGGATATTGCTCAAAGCCAGATTTCACACTAGAACAACTTGAACTTTTTACTATTAAATTATTTGACGAAATAATATCCGATAGTCCAGCTAAAATTATTATTTTACATCTCGACGGTCCTGATGACAGTGTGCTCAAGTATTTAAGGGCACGTGGAGTAAAAATTGTTGATGGTAAACAAAAAACAAATTTTTTTTCAAACGATACAATGAATCCATATGATGCCCACCCAGGACCAATTTCTAATCACCATTGGTTTTCGCAACTTAGAATCGCTATTGATAATTTTAAATGAATCAAATATATGCTGAACTCCCCCTTTATTTTATCTAAATTTTTATATATTTCTTGTTTGTTATGAAAATTTGTCTATTATGTTCAAGTGAGTTACCTTCGGCCTCGTGGGAATGTATAAAGTGTCGATGGAGTGCTCACTATATCGAAAATGTTGTTAGCTTTTCTTCCAATACTACTGATTTTAAGAAAGGTTATGATCCAGTATGGTATGGGCAATTTTTTCATCTTGAGAATAATAATTTTTGGTTTATAGCTAGAAATAGATTGATTCAATTGCTGGTGAAACGCCATCTACCTAAAAATGGAAGTTATCTCGAGGTCGGTTGTGGTACTGGCTTTGTGTTGACCATGCTAGAAAAAACCTTACAGGAGTGGGAAATTTTTGCTACGGAAACTCAGTTAGAGGGTATAAGGTTTGCGCGTAAACGGGTAACAAGCAACATTAAATTTTTTCAGATGGATGCTTGTGCGATACCTTTTCGAAATGAATTTAATGCAATCGGTGCCTACGATGTCATTGAGCATATTTGTGATGATGAAACCGCAATAGCTAATATTTATGCTGCACTTAAGCCTGGCGGTCATTTCCTTCTGAGTGTGCCCCAGCATATGTTTCTTTGGAGCAAATATGATGAGATTGGTTTCCATTTTAGACGATACTCGGCAATCGAACTTAAAGAAAAGTTAAAGGCTGCTGGCTTTGAAATCGTAGTTTCAACTTCATTTAATTCTCTACTGTTACCCATTGTTATGTTTTCACGCGCTCTTACAAACAAAAAAACAAAATATCAGATAGATGTCCTTGATGAGCTTAGGCTACCGGTTATTCTTAATTATTTTCTGTCAGCCGTTCTTTTTGTTGAATATATATTGATAAGATTAGGAATACGTTTCCCATTTGGAAGCTCACTTGTAATTATTGCAAAAAAAAATTAGAAAAATTTATAACTCTGAGAGCGGTTAGACTGCGGGGGGGTTACCCTTCCCTACCAACCCAATGGCTGTAAGCCCTAAACATAGAGTATAGATCACCAAGTTTGAGGTAAATCCAACAATACAAAATCTGATCGACTGATTACTGAGTAAACTTAGCTTTATCAATTTATCAGAGTAGAAGTTATGTTAGCTGAGATTACAAACGAAGCTGTCATTAATCAGATGTTTTTTTAATGATAATTGCCTGTTGTATACCCATACCACCACCCGAGAAGTGCTTTTGTATTTCGTAGAAAACTTTATTAATCGGATTAGTGAATCCTGGAAATGACTCGGGATCAGTAACCAGTTCACGCAGGAAACGTGATCCCAAGTAATAAATTGACGAGAAGTCATCAATATCATAACTAAGCCCGAGACTTGTAAGGTGGGATTTCAGGGTCGAGAGTTTCAGATATCGGTTGAAATCATGTTCTACCAACGGGGCCAGATTCTTCAAAGATCGCATAGCATTGAGCAGCATTAGTGGCTCCCAAAAACCTTCTGACAGAATAACAGTGCCGTTAGGTTTTACAACCCGAATACATTCAGCGATACCTTGGATTTGCTGTGGCCAAGAGGACAAATTAATCAACGTGCGAGTGGTATAAACCAAATCGAAAGTGTTGTTCAGAAACTGCAATGCCCTGATATCGCCTTCAATAAAGTTGATGTTATCTCCAAAACCTTTTTGCTGTTTGGTTGTTTGCGCGGCCGCAATCATACTAGATGCGAAATCCACCCCTGTAATTGAAGCTAGCTCATACGATTCTGCTTGTCTAAATGTAGAATACCCATTGGCACATCCGACATCAAGCACACGATCACCGTGCTTGATATGCTTACCTATGGCGTCAATTTCCAGATCGATCATCCAGTTGTCGCCCCAGGATGCCCAGTGAGATTCGCCATGCTTGCGACCGCTTGATTCCCAATGTTCCTTGATATGATCCTTAATCATTATTCTCCCTCCTGATTACATTATCTTATCATGTGCACAGCCATCCCAATTAGACGGGCTAGTGGTTTCGCTCACGAGATATGCGGGTCGCTCCATCGTCCTTTGGTGCATCCGCGCTAGATACTCGCCTATGATACCAAGAGCAAGCAACTGGGCCCCTGAAAAAAGTGCAATGATGGAGGCTAGGAATGCAAATCCCGGAACGGCTACGCCTTCTAAAAAATAGCGCACGAGCACATAGACCAGAAGGAATACACCAAAAAGCGCGAACAGAAAACCAGTCACACTTGCCAATTTCAGGGGTGCCGTTGAAAAACCAGTCATCATGTTGATGGCGTGCATAATGAGACTTCGAGTTGTGTAGCCAGATTCACCATATTTCCGTACTTCATGTCTGACCGATAACGCGGTAAAACGCGTTGTCGCCCATGTGAGCAATATATCAATATTTACGGATGGGCTTCGATACTGATCGAACGCTCGGCGAACTTGGGTTCGAAACACTCTGAAAGCACTGACATTCCGAGACGTTTCTGCTCCGATAGCTCTCTCTAGCGCCATCTTTGTGATTCGAGATGCCATATTACGAAAAAAACCGTGCTGCTCTTGCGCCGGTACACCATAAACCACGTCATATCCTTCCTCAATCTTGGCCAGAAGCTTGGGCAATTCTTCGGGTGGATGTTGCAAGTCGTCGTCCAAGGTTACGATCAGCTCACCCGAAGCGGCTCGAATGCCGGCTAGCAATGCATTGTGCTGGCCAAAGTTACGGCTCATCTTCAACCCTCGAACTCGATCATCTTCCTGAGCCAGCTGTAATATTATTTTCCAAGAGTTATCTCCACCGCAATCCTCTACAAATAAAATTTCAAAACTAGTGCGTAAATCGGAGAGTGTAGCCACCAGCCGTCGGTGCAGCTCTCGCAAACTTTCCTGTGAACGATAGACAGGAATAACTACTGAAAGCTGATAATTGATCTCAGAAAGATGATCTAGATGCAACTCACTACAAGAATTAGAAAGGTTAGATTCAAAATCAATAGTTTTAGGCACTAATCTGAGTCCTTGGTGTTAAATAAAGCTAATGGTCGGTTATAGGGCGGGAGAACAAAAAAATGGTGCTAGTCTATGCTGAAAATAGGTCTTATGCTATCAGTCAGCGCTGCCCCAGTTTTTGAATTCTATTGCATTAAATTATATTACTGCAGTTGGCGCACTACTGTAATTTATTGAATTGACCTAATTTTTAGGTCCACTCCCAAAGAGAGGATTTTTGATAATCTTCATCCTAAAGGAGTGCTAAACATGGCCAAAGGTCAACGTCTTAAACCCGAGCAAATCGTCACCTTACT
>Ga0164294_10000887_pt1 | contig 28291 bp, 29 predicted proteins | sample GEODES005metaG_FD_111479 | JGI IMG/M metagenome (GOLD analysis project Ga0164294, IMG submission 111479) | Oligotrophic lake water microbial communities from Sparkling Lake, Wisconsin, USA - GEODES005 metaG | ecosystem: Environmental > Aquatic > Freshwater > Lake | place: USA: Sparkling Lake...
CATCGACCCCTTCGCGCTGCAGATGGCCCGCCTCAAGGCGATGTCGGCGCGCGCGGCGGGCGTGGGGGCCGACGAGGCGGTGGTCCGCAGCGCCGAGCTGTCCCGCGGCATCGGCCCGATCACCCCGATGCTCGACGAGGCCGATGTGCAGGGTGCTTTGTCGGCGGTGCTCGATCTTCAGGGTGAGGGCGAGGAGCGCCTCGATCGCGTTGAAGGCCTCGTGGCCGAGGCGATCGATCGGGTCTTTGGCGTGCCCCTGGCGCGTGAGACCTGGGTGCTGGCCCTCGATGTCGCGGCCGAGCTCTACGATCTCGAAGAGCTGCCCGATCAGGCCCGCCTCGCCCGCGGGCTCGCCGGGGCGCTGGCGGCCGGGCAGCCGGCCTCCACCATCCCCTTCTTCACCGAGCCGTTGCAGAAGACCCTGATGGCCTTCCTGCCTTAGGCGCCGAAGCGGGCGCCGAGCCGGGCCAGCAGCTTCTTGTGCAGGCCGCCGAAGCCGCCGTTGCTCAGCACCGCGACGACGTCTTCGGGCATGGCGTTGGCGCTCACCTGGGCGGCGATGGCCTCGGCGGCCTGCTCGGGGCTCTCGGCGCCCTGGCCCCAGAGGAAGGCCTCCTTGCCGGCGGCGCGCAGGGCGGCCACCAGGGCGGCGGCGTCGAAGCGCTCGTCGGCGGCGATGGCGCTGGCGTCGGGCGGTGGGGCCACGATGACGATGTCGGCGGCGGAGAAGGCGGCGGCGTAGGCGTCTTGAAAGACCTTGCGCCGGCTCGTGTTGCTGCGGGGCTCGAAGATCGACCACAGGCGCCGGCCGCCAAAGCGCAGGCGGAGGGCGGCCAGGGTGACGTCGACCGCGGTGGGGTGGTGGGCGAAGTCGTCGAGGACCGTGACCCCACCGGGCTCGCCGATGACCTCCTGGCGGCGCTTGATCCCGGCGAAGGTCTCAAAGCCATGGGCCAGCTCCTCGGGGGTGAGGCCCTCGCGCTCCAGGGCGGCGACGGCGGCGACCTGGTTGTTGAGGTTGTGCTCGCCCACCAGGATGCTGCGGAAGGTGCCGAAGCGCTGGCCGCCGCGCAGGACCGAGAAGCGCATCGTGCCGGTGGTGGTGTCGATGGCCTCGATGCGGCCCTCCCAGTCCTGGCCGGGGCCGTAGCGGCGCACCTCGCAGGTGGCGTCCTTGACGACGTCCACCACATCGTCGTGATCCCAGCGGGCGACGATGCAGCCACCCGGCGGGACAATCGCCACGAGGCGGGAGAAGCTGCTCTTGTAGTGGTCGAGGTCGCGGTAGATGTCGGCGTGGTCGAACTCCACGCTGGTGATGATGGCGGTCTGGGGCCGGTAGTGCAAGAACTTGGGGCCCTTGTCGAAGAAGGCGGTGTCGTACTCATCGCCCTCGATGACGAACTGCGGCCCGCTGCCGGCGCGGGCGGTGCGGTCGAAGTTGCGGGCCACGCCGCCCACCAGAAAGCCGGGATTCCGGCCGGCGGCCTCGAGCAGCCAGGCCGTGAGCGCGGTGGTGGTGGTCTTGCCGTGGGTGCCGGCGACGACGATGCTGCGCCGATCGGCGAGAAAACGGGCGCCCAGCAACCCCGGGAAGGAGAGGTAGGGCAGGTCCGAGGCCAGCAGGGCCTGGGCCTCGGGGTAGCTGGCACGCACCACGTTGCCGACCACGACGAGATCGGGTTTGTGGTCGAGGTTCTCGGCCTTAAAGCCCTCCATCACGGTGATGCCGAGCCGGGCGAGGTAGTCGCTCATCGGCGGGTAGACCTTGTTTCCGTCCGAGCCGGTGACGGTGTGACCGCCGTCGGCCAGCATGCCAGCGAGGGCGGCCATGGCGGTGCCGCCAATGCCCATGATGTGAACGGTGCGGAGAGGCGAGGGGAGCTCAGTGACGAGGGGCATCAGCAGGACCGAGGAGGGGGAGGAGGGAAGGGGAGCAGGCTGGGTCGGCGGCGAGCCGATCCAGGTCGGCGGGGTCGTCAATGTCGTAGCATGGGGGCAGCCACCCGACCGTCAAGCCGGCGGCCTGGGCGCGGTGGAGGCTGACCGAGAGGGTCTGCTGGGTGGACCAGGGGACCTCGCGGAAGATCGGCGCCGCGTCAGGCCGGTCACCGCCTGCCACCACCGTCCAGTAGCCGCCATCCTCGGCGGGGCCGAAGACGACGTCGGCCGGATCGTGGAGGGCCCGCGCCAGCAGGCGCGGCTCGAAGAGCGGACAGTCGGTGCCCAAGGCGAGGCGCCGCTCGGTGCCGCAGAGGTGCCGGGCCAGGCGGTCGCCGAGGTCGCCTTCGCCCTGGGCGCAGAGGGCGTGGCGGCGGGCCAGGGCGCGGGCCCAGGGGTGGTCGAGGGGGCCGGAGATGGCGATGAGGACGGGCAGATCGGTGGTCTCGACCCGTCGAAGGGTCTCCTCGACCAGGGCGGCGTGCAGCGAGGCGGCGCCCTCGGCTCCCAGGCGCGGGATCAGGCGCGTCTTGACGGTGCCGGGCAGAGGCACCTTGGTGAAGATCACGACCCGGCCGATCATCGGTAGCGCCAGACCGACCAGAGGATCTTGGCGCCGGCCGCCACGCTGCCGCGCAGGGTGCCGGAGATCTTGGACTGGCCGACGCGCGGACGGTAGGGCGCCCGCACCTCGCGGATGCGCAGGCCGGCCTGGACGGCGCGGAGCTGCATCTCGACGTTCCACCCATAGGTGGGGTCGCGCAGGCCGAGGTCGACCAGGGCGCCCAGGCGCAGGGCCCGAAAGGGGCCCATGTCGGCGTAGCGGTGGCCGGACTGCCAGCGGATCAGCGTGGTGGCCAGCCGGTTTCCGGCTCGCTGGTGGGGCAGCAGGGCGCCGGGCTCGGCGTCGCGGGTGCGATCGGTGAGCACAAAGTCGGCCTCGTCGGCGAGCAGGGGCCGCACCAGGGCGGGGAGCAGGTCGGGATCGTCGGCGCAGTCCGCGTCGAGGATCACCAAGGCCTGGTCGGCCGGAAAGCGGGCCGCGGCGGCGGCGATGCCGGCCTGGACGGCGCGCCCGTAGCCGCGTCGCGGCTCGGAGATCACGGTGGCGCCGGCCTCAAGGGCGAGGTGGGCCGTGGCATCGGTGCTGCCATTGTCGACCACGAAGACCGCCACCCCGGGCGGGAGGCGCTGGAGCACCGCGCCGATGCTGCGGGCCTCGTTGAGGGCCGGGATCACGATGACCACGCGTGCGCGCTCGGCCGGCGTCAGCGGTGGTTGGGGGTGCGACATCGGCGTCGGGCTAACGGGACCGCCGGCCCTGGTCACCCAGGCCTTCGGTGTACAGGGAATTCACAGGCTTGGCCCGGCTGCCTGGGTCATCCTTTGTCGACGCGGCGGCGTGCCTGGGCCCTCCTGGTTAGCGCTGTACGCCTGCACAGGGTTGGCCTCCAACCGAAATGGGTGATGCTTGAAGCGCCTCCGCTCCGTCCTCTGGCTCCTGCTGCTGCTCTGCTTGAGCGTCGCCGCGCCGGCCTATGGCGCTCCGAACCCCTTTCGCGTGGAGACGGCGCCTACGATGGTGTCGGCGGCGGGCTCCGGCACGGCGCGCATCACCGTGGTGGTGCCCGAGGGCTTTCACGTCTTCCGCGACATGATGAATGTGGCGGTGGTGGATGCGGGCGGCCTCACTCTAGGGGCGGTGAGCTACCCCAAGGGCTTGATGGTCCCTGACCCGGCCAATCCTGACGCCACCCGCGAAGAGTACCCCTACGACGTGATCCTGGAGGTTCCGGTCACCGCGCCGAAGGCCGCGGGCACCTATGTGGCCCAACTGAGCGTGACCTACCAGGGCTGCAAGAAGAGCCTCTGCTACATGCCGGTCACCGAGACGGTGATGCTGAGCGTCACGGTGCCGGGGGGCGGCGCGGCGCCGGTGAAGGGCGAGGTCATCGCGCCGGGGCAAGACAAGGTGGCCCTGGTGAGCACGGCGGGCGGCGGCGGGCCGGCACCGGCAGCCGCCGGTCACGCCAATCTCTACGCCGGGGTGCGTCCGGCGCCGTTGACGGTGGATCTGTCGGGGGTGCCGGACTCGGCCCACGTGAAGACCCTCGATCCGCAGGGCAAGCCCCACCCGGTCGAGGCCTGGCTCATCGCCGACCAGACCGCCGTGAAGCCCGGCGGCAGCCTGCGCCTCGGCGTGCTGCTGGTCCAGCAAGAGGGCTGGCACACCTACTGGCGCTCGCCCGGTGACATCGGCCTCCCCACGCAGATCGCCTGGACAGCCCCGACGGGGGCCACGGTGGGCCCGGTGGCCTTCCCGGTGCCCGAGCGCTTCCAGGCCGACACGCTGGTCTCCTACGGCTACGACGACCAGGTGCTCTTTTTCACCGAGATCAAGCTGCCCGACAGCCTGAGCGGCGCCGCCTCCTTCGCCGCCGAGGCGAACTGGCTGGTCTGCCAGACCTCCTGCATCCCCGGCTCGGCCAGCCTCAAGCTGGAGCTGCCGGTGGGGGATCCGGCGCCGAGCACGGTGGCGCCGCTCTTTGCGCACTATGCGGCCCAGCACCCCACCGATCTGTTGACCGTCAAGAGCTTCGCCGTGGAGTCCGCGCTCTCGGTGAGCGCGCTTCAGGCCGAGAAGCCCTTCCAGGCCGCCTTCCTCATCCAGCCGATCGGCCAGGGTATCGATCTCACCGTGGGTCCGGGCACCTGGCCGGTCTTTACGCCCATCGTCGAGGGCTCCTGGATGGTGCTGTCCTCCACGGCCACGGCCCAGGCCGGCGGCGGGCTGCTGGTGGTGATCGAGGGGCAGGCCTTCACGCCAGACGGCGCCCTGCCCACCACCGACGCGGTGGGCGGCCTCGTGCAGGTGAAGGTGGGCGACGCCTACGAGCGCGCCGAGGTGCGGCTGCCCTTGCCTTGGGCCGAAGCTACGGCGGCGGTGACCCCGTCAACCTCGCCGCTCTTCGCCGCCGCAGGGCCGACTGCCGCTGCGCAGACGGCGACGGCAGCGGCGCCCGCGGTGCCGGCCGAGGCGCCGCCCTCGATGGGCTACATGATGCTCCTCGCCTTCCTCGGCGGGATGCTGCTCAACATCATGCCCTGCGTGCTGCCGGTGCTCACGCTCAAGCTCTACAGCCTCGTCGAGCAGGGCGGCATCTCCGACCGCGACCGCATGAAGGCCGGCGTTGGCTACACGGCCGGCATCCTGGCCTCCTTCCTGGCCCTGGCCGCGGTGGTGGTGGTGCTGCGCGAGACCCTGGGCGCCCAGGTGGGCTGGGGCTTTCAGTTCCAGTACCCGGGCTACGTCGCCGTGCTGGCCACCATCGTCTTCCTCTTCGGGCTGTCGCTCTTTGGCGTCTTTGAGGTGCCGGTCTTTGGCGCCGACGCGATGGCGGGGGCCGACCAGAAAGAGGGCATGGCGGGCTACTTCCTCACCGGCGTCTTCGCCACCTTGCTGGCGACCCCCTGCAGCGCGCCCTTCCTGGGCACCGGCATGGGCTTCGCCTTGCAGCTAGAGCCCCTCTGGGTGGTGCTCTTCTTCGGCCTCGCCGGGCTCGGGCTGGCGGCGCCCTTTTTGCTCATCGCCTTCGTGCCGGCGCTCTACCGCTTCCTGCCGCGGCCGGGGGCCTGGATGGTGGCGGGCAAGCAGGTGCTTGGCTTCACCCTCATCGCCACGACCGTGTGGCTCATCGATGTGCTCGGGGCCCAGGTTGGCCGCGATGGCGTCACGGGCTTCCTGGCCTTCCTCACGGCGGTGGGCTTCGCCGCCTGGCTCTTTGGCACCTTCGGCGGCCTGACCGAGACGCGGGGGCGGCAGGCGATGGTGGCCCTGGCCGGCGCGGCGGTGGCCGGCCTGGTCGGGTGGCGCTTCCTTGTGCTGGACTTCGAAGAGGTGGCGCCAGTCTCGACGGTGCTTCAGACCGCTGACCTCGACTTCGCCGAGGAGATCCCCTGGCAGGCCTTCACCGAGCAGCGCGTCGAGGAGCTGGCCGGCAAGACCGTCTTCATCGACTTCACCGCCGACTGGTGCGTGACCTGCAAGGTGAACGAAAAGACGGTGCTCGAGACCGAGACGGTGCGCGACGCGATGAAGGCCCGGGGCGTGGTGCCGCTGAAGGGCGACTGGACCCGCAAGGATGAGGCCATCACACGCTGGCTGCAGCGCTATGGCCGCGCTGGCGTGCCCTTTTACCTCGTGATCCCCGCCGACCGCACCCAGGCGCCCATCCCGCTGCCCGAGGTCATCACGCCCGGGCTGGTGGTGGAGGCGCTGGCGAAGGCGGAGGCGAAGGGCTGAGGTGGCCGGTCTGGCCGTAGGCGATCAGCCACAGGCCGCGCTCGGGGCTCCAGCCGAGGTGGTTGATGGCGGTGTTGGGCTGCGAGAAGCGGCTGTAGGCCGCGAGCGGCTCGCCCAGCAGATCGCAGAGCAGGGCGCTGATGAGGAGCTGGTGGCTCACCACCGCGGCCTGCCCCCCCGGCGGTAGGGTGGCGGCGATCTCGCTGAGGGAGGCCCGCCCCCGGCGTTGGCAGTCGAGGAAGGGCTCGCCGCCGGGCACCACGGCGGCGCCGGCGTCGGCCCGCCAGGCCTGAAAGAATTCGGGGAAGCGGGCGATGGCCTCGGGGCCCAGGAGCCCCTCCAGGGCGCCCTGATCCATCTCGGTCAGGCCCTCGTGAATCTGCAAGCCGGCGCGGCGCGCCGTCAGCGGCAGCGCGGTGGCGCCAGCGCGCCGCAAAGGGCTCGACCACACGGCGTCGAGGCGCACCGGCTCCAGCACCCCGGCGAGGTGGGCGGCCTGCGCCTCTCCCACCGCGTCCAGCGGGATGTCGCTGCGGCCAAGGAAGCGACGTTCGGCGTTCCAGGCTGTCTGTCCGTGGCGAATCAGCAGCAGGGAGCGAGCCTGGGGATCGTCCAGGTCGGCCAACAGGAGGGGGTAGGGGGCCATGGGCTCCGGGTTGACCCCAGGCTGCGGCGTGGCGGCGGATTGCCGACGTCGCGCACGTTGGGTATCAAGCCTGCGAGGGTACCGAGCCGAATGTCTTCTCGCAACGCGACCCGCCCCCGGGGCTTTGATCCGCTGTCCAGCCTCTTCGATGTGGTCGATCCGGCCCACGTCGACGAGCTGGCGCCGCCCGAAGAGGGGGAGAGTGAGCGCGGCGAGGTCGGCGCAGGGCAGATCGACTTTACCGACCCTCTGTTCAAGTCGCCCCCCGAGCTGCCTGCGCCGCCCGCCGCCGATGTGCCCGAGCCGCGCAACATGCCAGCCGCCGCCTCGGTCTCCGATCCGGCGGGTCTGGAGCCGGCCCGCAAAGAAGAGCCAGCCGCCGGGCCGCAGATCGACAAGGCCGCCATCGCCCGGGCGGTCGCCAAGGCGGCGGCAGCCCGCGCCGCGGCGGCCACCAAGGCGGCGGCGCCCAAGCCCGCCCCGCCCAAGCCTGCCCCGGCGCCCGAGAAGCCCGCCCCCGCCCCTGTCAAGGCGCCGGTCGTCGCCAAAGCAGAGCCGGCCCCCGCCCCCGCGGCCCGGTCGCGCCTCGCCAGCCTCGCGGCCTCCGGCGCCGGGCGCAAGATGTCGGCGCTGGAGGCCGCCCGCGCCGCCGCCGAGGCGGAGCAGCAAGCCCATCAGCACAAGGCCGAAGAGCAGACCGCGGCCACCGCGGCGGCCCAGGAAGCGGCTTCGACGTTGCGCACCCACGCCATGGCCGAGCGCGTGGCGATCCTGATCCCCCAGTGGCTGCCTTCGGTGGGCGAGCTGCGGGTGGCAAACGCGATGATCACCGATCAGCGCGAGGTCTTGAAGGCGGTCTGGCGGTCTCACCGGGCGCGCTTCCTGGCCGATGGCCAGCTCGAGCGGGCGGTGGGCGCCGCAGCGGTGCTGCACGCGCTTCAGCACACCGCCCCCGGGACCCTCGTCGCGGCCCACGTCGTCACCCAGGCCAGCGACTACCTCGTCTGGCTGGACCTTGGTGGCGGCTCGCTGGTGGCGGCCTTCTCCGACGCCCGGGCCTACTTCAGCGGCGCTGTCGCGAGCTGAGCCTTCACTCTCCCCAGGGGCCGCGCCGCCAGCGCGCCAGGATGAGGGCGCTCCACAGGCGTCGGCGGTGGTCGGCCACGCCGGCGGCGTGCTCGGCGATGACGGCGCGGAGCCGATCGCCGGGGATGAGGTCGTCGACCTGCTCGGGCAGATCGCGAAGGAGGCCCTTGGCGGGCCCGCGCAGCCAGGGGCCGATGGGCGTGCCGAAGCCCTGCTTGCGACGCTGAAGGGTCTCGACCGGCAGCAGCCCGGCCATGGCCCGCTTGAGCACCCGCTTGCGCTGGCGGCCGAGCAGCTTCATTTGCACCGGCATGTCGGCGGCGAGGGTGACGATGGAGTGGTCGAGGAAGGGGCTGCGCACCTCGATCCCGTGGGCCATGCTGGCCCGGTCCATCTTCACCAGCACGCCATCGGCGAGGTAGAGCCGCTGGTCGAGGTACAGGCAGCGCGAGACCGGGTCGGCCCCGGCGGCGGCCTCGGCATGGGCGTCGACCTGCTCCCACACCGTCTCGGCGACGCCCAACTCGTCGGGCAGCCAGGCCCCCATCCAGATGGCGTGGCGGCGCGCCCAGGGGTGCGAGAGGCCGTCGACGAAGCGTCGGGCCATGTAGTCGGGGGTCACGCCCTCCCAGCGCGTGGGCAGGCGGCGGGAGAGGGGGCCCAGCAGGCGGGCGAAGGGCGCGGCCAGATCGGCGAGGCCGTGGGCCAGGGTGGTGGGGTAGCCGGCGAAGGACTCGTCGGCGCCGTCGCCGGAGAGCACGCAGCGCAGGCCCGCCTCGCGCACCAGCTCCATCAGCCGCCAACTGGCGATGAGGGAGCTGTCGGCCAGGGGCTCGTCCATGTGCTCGGTGACGGCGTCGAGCAGGCGCGGCAGGTCTTCGGCGCCGAGCCGGGCCTCCTGGTGCTGGGTGCCCAGGCTGGCGGCCACCCGCCGTGCTTCGGGCCCCTCGTCAAAGCCGGGCGCGTCGACCGAGATCGAGAAGGAGCGCAGGGGGCGCTCGCTCTGGGCCTGGGCCAGGGCGGTGATCGCGCTGGAGTCGAGGCCTCCGCTGAGCAGCACGCCGACCTCGTAGTCGGCTTGCAGCCGCTGCTTCACGGCCACCTGCAAGGCTCCGTGCAGCGAGGTGGCCCAGCGATCGAGATCAGCCGGCGCCGGGCCACGGGGCACCGGCGGCGTCCACCAGCGCGTCTGCCGCATGCCCTGGCGATCGATCTGCAGGAAGGTGCCCGGCTCCAGCTTGTGGACGCCCTGCCAGGGGGTCCAGGGCGTGGGGATCATCTCCTGGAGCAGGAAGGCCTGGAGCGCCTCGGCGCGGAGCTGCAGCGCCCCCAGACCGTGCAGGGCCCGCAGCTCCGAAGCCCAGGCGAGGGTGCCATCGGAGAGGGTCCGCCAGTACAGGGGCTTCACCCCCATCCGATCGCGGACCAGCGTGAGCTGCTGGCCTTCTACGTCGAGGATGGCCAGGGTGAACATCCCCTGTAAGCGCGAGAGCGCCGCCGGAATGCCTTGGAGCGCCACCAGATGGGCCACGACCTCGGTGTCCGACGCCGTGCGGATGGGCACATCGTTGCTGCGAAGCTCGGTCCGCAGCGCCGCGTGGTTGTAGATCTCGCCGTTGAGGAAGACGCGAATGCGCCCGGTGGCGTCGCGACCGGGCTGCTGCCCGCCCTTTGGATCGACCAGGGCGAGGCGGCGGGCGCCCAGCACCACCCAGGGCGGCTGCCCCCAGCGCTCCATCGCCTCGTCATCGGGCCCGCGGTGGGCGAGGCTGCGCACCATCGCCTGGGCGCGCTGGGGTTCGGCCACCCCGCCCAGGCGGTAGAGTCCGGCGATGCCACACATGGTCAACCCTCCAGGGTGGCGACGCCATCGATGTTTCGGGCGCGCCGCACCCGGTACGGCGCCTTGGCCTGAATCTCGTAGTGCATGCGAATGAGGACCTCGGCGATGATGCCCAGCGTGATCTCCACCACGCCAAAGATGGCCAGCATCGGAGATACCACCGTCAGCGCCGCCGAGAGGCTGGCTTGATCCCACAAGGCCCAGGAGGCCATCGCCGCCACCCCGCTCAGCACGCCGCCGGCCACGAGGAGAAAGCCCACCCAGCCGAAGAAGTAGATCGGCGTGACATAGAAGTCGCGCAGGAACTTGACCGTGGTGAGGTCGAGCAGGACTTTGGGGATGCGCCCGAGGCCATACTTCGACTGTCCACGGGTGCGCGGGTGGTGCCGCACCTCCATCTCGACGAGGCGCGCCCCTGCCCAGGTGACATAGATGGGGATGAAGCGGTGCATCTCGCCGTAGAGGGGGATGTCTTGGATGTACTCACGGCGGTAGACCCGCAGGGTGCAGCCATAATCGTGCAGGTACACCTTTGACAGATGGCTGATCAGCGCGTTGGCGATGCGGCTCGGCAAGGTGCGGCTGAAGAAGGCGTCTTGCCGGGCCTTACGCCAGCCACAGACCACATCACAGTCTGTCAATCGGTCCAGCATCGCCGGGATGTCGGCCGGATCATTCTGCAGGTCGGCGTCGAGGGTGACCAGCACGGGCGCCCGCGCGTGACGGATGCCTGCGGTGAGCGCGGCGGTCTGCCCGTAGTTGCGAACAAAGTGCAGCACCCGCGCCCGCGGATCGCGATCGGCCAGAGCGTCGAGCTGCCGGGCCGAAGCATCCCGGCTGCCATCGTTGACGTAGAGCACCTCAAAGGCCCGATCGCCCATCGCGGTGACGATGGCGGCGTGGAGCGGATCGATGTTCTCCTCTTCGTCGTAGACGGGGACGATGAGGCTGACCGCGGGGGTGGAGGAGGAGGTGCTCACACCCTCGGCGTAATCTACGGGGAGCCAGCCGGCGCGGGCCCGCCCGCTGCGGGCGGCGGCGGATCGGCCGGACCGCCCGAAGGCGCCGACCCGCTGGGGGGCGTTCCTTCGGTCTGCGCGGCGGCTGGCGCCTCTCCCTCGGCCGTCGGCGCGCCCGGGGTGGCACCGGGCGCGAAGGGCCCCAGATCGGGCTCATCGGAGAGGGCCAGCGAGACATTGGGGATGGAGTCGTTGGCGATCGTCACCTTCACCACCGCCGCGGGATCGTCGGGGCTTGGGCCGTCCCGGTTCTGGTCGATGAAGGCCATCAGGTAGAGGTCGCCAAAGCCCTTGGGCGCCGCCACCTTCCACTCGCCCGTCGTCTTCAGCTCCAGGGTGTGCACCAGCCGCGGCGGCGTGCCCTCGGGGATCTGCAGCAGGTCGATGCGCATCAGTCCCTTGCGGGTGCCCGGGTAGGTGAAGGTGCCCGACACCGTCACCCCTTCTCCCGGCGTGACCTTGAAGCGCGCGGCGTCCGGGCGGGTGGCGCCGGGATCGCTGGCCGCGGGAGGGGGTGCCGTGGATGCGCCCGCCGCCGACGGAGCCCCTGCCTTCTCCTCTACGGCGCCCATCGGATTGGGGTCGGGGCAGCCCACGATCCCAAGCAAGGTGGCTGCGGCGATGGCGATGGACCAGGCGCGTTTGCGGGATGAGAACATCGTGCCTCTCAAATTCTGGGTGGGGCTATCCCATGGGTGAAAGGCGGGCCACGAGATGTCATGATTTGTCATGTCTGTCCGCGCGGCCGAGTCCGTTCACAGAGACGGGCCCGCCTTGACGCCGACGCACCGCGCGCGGTACCAGGGTCGGGCTCATGATGAGACGAGGTGGAGCGTGTCGGTCAGCCTTCGTGGTTACGTCTTCCTGGACAGCCTGCAGCCGCAGCTCGCGGCCTTCACCGGCACGACCTGCCGGGGCTTCCTCCCCCTCGCCGGGCAGGCCTCCCTCTGGGTGGAGACCGCCCCGGGCATGATCATCAACCGGGTCACCGACGTGGCGCTCAAGGCCACCCGCGCAGCCCCGGCTGTGCAGGTCGTCGAGCGCGCCTTTGGCCTGCTCGAAGTGCACCACGACGACAAGGGCGAGGTCCTCTCGGCCGGCGACGCCATCCTCGGCTTCCTCAAGGTCAAGTACGAAGACCGGGTGCGCCCCAAGGTGGTCTCCAACCAGATCATCCGCGCCGTGGAGTCCTACCAGGCCCAGATCATCAACCGCAACCGCAGCGGCATGATGCTGATTCCCGGGCAGAGCCTCTTCATCCTCGAGACGGAGCCGGCCGCCTGGGTCGTCGCCGCCGCCAACGAGGCCGAGAAGGCCGCCAATGTGAACCTCGTGAACCTGCAGCCCTTCGGCGCCTTCGGGCGCCTGTGGATGGCCGGCTCCGAGAGCGAGATCGACAGCGCGCGCGACGCAGCCATCGCTGCGATCGAGGCCCTGGCCGCTTCCTAGATTTCCCCCTACCGCAATGGAGAGCTCTCATGGCTGATGCACTCGGCATGATTGAGACCAAGGGCCTCGTGGCCATGGTCGAGGCCGCTGACGCGATGGTGAAGGCCGCCCGCGTTGAGCTGGTTGGTTTCGAAAAGATCGGCGGCGGCTATGTCACCGCCATCGTCCGTGGCGATGTCGCCGCTGTCAAGGCTGCCACCGAGGCGGGCGCCCGTCAGGCCCAGCGCGTTGGCGAGCTGGTCAGCGTTCACGTCATCCCCCGGCCCCACGAGAACATCGACGCGGTCCTGCCGCTCGGTCGCCAGCCCAAGGCGGGCTAGGGGCCTTCGTCGCCGCCGGCGGGGCTCCTCCGCTGGCCGGCGGCCATCCATCGAGCAGGCAGCGAAACGGTACGAGAGGGCGTCATGAAGCTCGGGCGAATCGTCGGCACGGTGGTCTCGACGCGCAAAGACGAAAAGATTGAGAGCCTGCGGCTCTACGTCGTGCGCGACGTGTCGGTGGACATGGCCACCAAGGACTCCTTCGTCGTCGCGGTCGACGCGGTGGGCGCCGGAGTCGGTGAGCTCGTGCTCTACGCCAGCGGCTCGTCGGCCCGGGCCACCCGGGCCACCGATGGGCGCCCCATCGACGCCACCATCATGGCCATCGTCGACACCGTCGACCTCGGCGGCAAGGTGGTCTACGACAAGTACGCGGAGTCCCTCGAAGAGATGGCCGCGGCCAAGGCTGAGGGGGCCTGATGTCTGAGAAGGTCGACATCACCGAGGTCGTCGAGCGGGTGCTCGGCCGCATCCGGGCGGGCGAACAGCCGGCGCGGGTGCATGACATGCCCAACCGGCCGTTGGGGGTCTACAAGACCGTCGACGACGCCATCGGCGCGGCCCACAAGGCCCAACTCCAGCTCATCGCCCTGCCGATGGAGAAGCGGCGCGAGATCATCGCCAACATCCGCAAGCGCGCGGCGGCCGATGTCCACACGCTGGCGAAGATGGCCCATGAGGAGACCGGGCTCGGGCGGGTCGAAGACAAGATCAAGAAGAACCTCCTCGTGATCCACCGCACGCCGGGGCCGGAGATCCTCGATCCCATCGCCTACACCGGCGACGACGGCCTCACCCTCATCGAGCGCGCCCCCTACGGCGTCATCGGCTCGATCACCCCCTCCACCAACCCCACCGAGACCATCCTCAACAATGGCATCGGCATGGTGGCGGGCGGCAACGCGGTGGCCTTCAACACCCACCCGGGCGCCAAGCGGGTGAGCGCCTACTGCATCGACCTCATCAACCGGGCCACCATCGAGGTGGGCGGGCCCGAGAACATCATGACCTGTGTGGGCGACCCGACCATCGAGAGCGCCAACCAGCTCATGAAGGCCAAGGGCATGCGGATGCTCGTGGTCACCGGCGGCGGCGCCGTGGTCAAGGCGGCGATGGCCAGCGGCAAGCGCGTGGTGGCCGGCGGCCCGGGCAACCCCCCCGTCGTCGTCGACGAGACCGCCGATCTGGACCGCGCGGCCCGCGAGATCCTCACCGGCGCCAGCATGGACAACAACATCATCTGCGTCGACGAGAAGGAGGTCTTCGCGGTCGAGAAGATCTTCGACGGGCTGATGGACCGCATGGAGGCGCTCGGCTGCGTGCGCATCCGCAACCACCAGATCACCCGCCTCGAGAAGGTGGCCCTCACCGCAGATCGCGAGCACACCAACCGCGACATGGTGGGCAAGAACGCCGCCGAGTTCTTGAAGCGGGCAGACATCCCCTACAAGGGCGACCCCCGCCTCGTCATCTGCGAGGTCCCCTTCGATCACCCCTTCGTGCAGCACGAGTTGCTGATGCCCATCCTGCCCTTTGTTCGGGTCAAGGATGTGCACGAGGGCATCGATCTCGCCGTCGAGGCCGAGCACGGCTACGGCCACACCGCCAGCATGTACAGTCGAAACCTCGACAACCTGCACCGCATGGCCAAGGTGGTCAACTGCTCGATCTTCGTGAAGAACGCCAACCACTGCGCGGGTCTCGGCTACGGCGGCGAGGGCTACACCAGCTTCACCATCGCCAGCCCCACCGGCGACGGCCTCACCACGGCGCGCACCTTCACCCGTGAGCGGCGCTGCACCCTGGCCGGCTACTTTCGGATCGTGTGAGCAAGCCCATGGGGAGCGCCCCTGCGCTGGCGCTGCTGGAGATCGACTCGGTCGCGCGCGGCCTTGCGGCGCTCGACGCCCTCGTCAAGAAGGCGGAGGTCGAGATCCTGGAGGTCAACCTCGTCGAGCCGGGGCGCCTGCTGGTGCTCTTTGCCGGCGGCGTGGCCGAGGTGGAGGAGTCCTTTGGCGCTGGCGTCTCCGTGGGCGCCGAGCTGCTCCTCGACGCCATGCTCCTCTGTGATGCCCATGCCGCCTTGCTCCCCGCCCTGCGTGGCGCCGTCAGCCTGGGGAGCGCGGAGGCCCTCGACAACCTCGGCGTGATCGAGGGCAGCCGCGTCGCCAGCGTGCTCCTCGCCGCCGAGCGGGTCTTGAAGGGGGCGCGGGTTTCCCTCACCGGCCTGCGGGTCACCGGCGGGCTCGGCGGGCGGGCCTACTTCATCGTTCACGGCGCCCAGGCTGACGTGGAGGCCGCCCTCGAGTTGGGCGCCTCGCTGTTGTCGGCCCGCGGGCACCTGCACCGGGTGGAGCGGATCGCCCGCCCGCACCCCGAGATGGTCACCTGGCTGCTGCGCCCGCCGGCCTTTGCGCCGCCGGCGCCCCAATAGGAGTTGCCGTGGAGCTGGCACGGGTCATCGGGCGCGTGGTCGCCGACGTCAAGTACGAGACGCTGGTAGGCGTGCGCCTCCTCGTCATTCAGCCCGAAGACGCCAATGGCGTGACGATCGGCGAGCCGATCGTCGCCGCCGACGCGCTGCAGTCCGGCCCCGGCGACCTCATCGCCTGGATCGGCGGCCGCGAGGCCGGCCTCGCGCTCCCCAAGACCTTCGCCCCGGTGGACTGTGCGATCGTCCAGATCGTCGACCATGCCTGGAGCGATGGGAGGTACCTGTGATCCTCTGCCGCGTGGTCGGAAACGCCGTCTCCACCGTGAAGCACCGCGCCTACGAAGGCCGCAGCGTGCTGGTCTGCCGCCCGGTGCAGCCCGACGGGCATAGCCCCTGCGGGCCCGAATTCCTGTCGGTCGACAGCGTGCAGGCCGGCCCCGGCGACCTCGTGCTGGTCGCCCGGGAGGGCAACACCGCCCGCCAGATCCTGGGCACCGAGGCCGACCCCCTGCACTCGGTGATCCTCGGCATCGTCGATGAGGTCACCGATCTGAGCCGCGGCCTGCGGGGGGCCTTGTGAGCCCTACCTCCGAAGAGGCGCTCCGGCGCGAGATCGTCGCCACGTCTCGCGCGATGTTTGCCCGGGGTTGGGTGGCCAACCACGACGGCAACCTCAGCGCCCGCCTCGGCGACGGCCGCCTGCTGGCCACCCCTACCGCCGTCAGCAAGGGCGACGTCGAGCCGGAGTGGCTGATCACCCTCGACGCCGCGGGCGCCGTGGTCTCCGGCACGCGCAAGCCCTTTGGCGAGCTCTCCCTGCACCGCGCCGCCTACGCCGCTCGCCCCGACATCGGCGTGGTCCTGCACGCCCACCCGCCCCACGCCACGGCCTTCGCGGTCAGCGGCGCGCCCCTGCCGCACCCCTTCATCGCCGAGGCGGTGGTGAGCCTGGGGCCCAGCCTGCCGGTGGTGCCCTACCGGCGGCCGGGCCACGAAGCGACGGCCGCAGAGTTGGGGGCTGCCCTCGGTCAGGCCGATGTGGTGCTCCTCGCCGGCCATGGCGTGCTCAGCGTCGGCGGCAGCTTCGAGCAGGCGCTCTTGCGCCTGGAGCTCGTCGAGCACCTCGCCCGCATCGCGCTGCTCGCCGCCCCCCTCGGCGGCCCCCGGCGCCTGCCCGAGGACGACATCGCCGCCCTCTCCGCCAAGGGCCGCCCCGCCTCGGTTCCCGACTGGAGCCCCCTCGGCCAGGAGGCCGCCGCGCCCAAGACCAGCGGCTGGAGCCCGCCGCCCCCCTCCCGCAGCGAAGGTCGCCCCGATGTGCGCGCCCTCGTCGCCGAGACCCTGCGCCGCGTGCGCTGAAGGAGCCCCGATGAGCAGCGTTCGCGAGCGTCGCAAGGGACTGGGCTGGAGCCGCGCCGAGCTGGCGGGCCGCGCCGCCCTCGATCCACGCATCATTCAGCTCGTCGAGCTCGACCAGTGGTCCGAGGACGACGCCCTGTGGCGGATCAACGAGGTGCTCTCCCGCGCCGAGGCCGGCGAGCCGGAGGTGCAGCTCGCGCCGGTGGTCGCGCCACAGGGTTGATCCTCGGCGCCCAAGCCTGTCGGCAGCGCGGTAGGGGAGGAGAGGCGGCACCATGACCACACCTCAGCGACCCGGCAACACGGCGGACGAGCGCCGTAGCCGAACCTACCGCATCCTGGAGCCCATCGGCGCGGGCGGCTTCGGCACCGTCTACCGCGCCGAGCTGCTCGGACAGGGCGGCTTCTCCAAGCAGGTGGCCATCAAGGTTTTGAAGACCGACGTGGCGGGCGGCGAGGAGATCGCCCGGCGCTTTCGCGACGAGGCGCGCATCCTCGGCATGGTGCGCCACCGCAGCGTTGTGCAGGTCGACGGCCTCATCATGGTGGGCAACCGTTGGGGCCTCGTGATGGAGTACATCGACGGGGCCGATCTCTCCGAGGTGCTGCTCCACCGCGGCGCCGTCCCCATCGGGCCCGCCATCGAGATCATTGGCGAGGCCGCCGCCGCGCTGGACGCCGCCGCCAACACCCGCGGCCCCGACGGCAAGCCGCTGGAGCTGCTGCACCGCGACATCAAGCCCGGCAACCTGCGCCTCACCGCCCAGGGTGAGGTCAAGGTGTTGGACTTTGGCGTGGCCCGCGCTCGCTTTGACAGCCGCGAGGCCGAGACCCGCTCCTTGATGTTTGGCTCGATGGGCTACATGGCGCCCGAGCGCCACGACCAGATCGAGAGCCCGGCCTCGGATGTCTATTCGCTCGGCGTGGTGGCCTATGAGATCATCTCCGGCAAGACCCTCGGCCGCACCAGCGCCAGCCGGGAGCGCCACCACGACCTCCTGCGCGAGAAGATCGCCCCCCTCGGCCGCGAGCTCGGCCCCGACGGGCCCACCGTTGTGCGCTTCATCCAGACCCTGATGGACTACGACCCCGAAAAGCGCCCCACCGCCCGCGAAGTGCAGCGGATGACCGCCCGCCTCGCCCGCAAGCTGGGCGGCGTGCCCCTGATGGACTGGTCCGAGTTGGTGGTGCCGATGGTCGCCGCCAACCGCAAGCCCACCGCTGCGCCCCGCGCGGAGGTCGATGAGAGCGCCCCGGTGCAGACCGGCACGATGATCCGCGCCACCGCCGGCGACGACTTCGTCGACCTGGAGCCCCTGGTCGAGCCCCTCGAAGATCTCGATCTGGACGTGAGCCTCGACACCCAGACCACCGTGATGCCGGTGAGCAGCGGCAGCGCCCGCATCCCCAGCGCGCCCCCGCGGTCGCCCACCCCTCGAGGCCTCCTGCCGGCACCCGAGCGCACCGAGGCCCTCGGCATCCGCGCCGTCGAGGCTTCGGGCGTCTTTGTCAGCCCGGCCGCCCCCGCCGAGGGGGGCGGTGTGTCCGTGCGGGTGGTGCTCGGCGTCGCGGGCGCCACCCTTTTGCTCTGCCTGCTGATGATGACCGTCTTCGCCCTGGGCATCCTCTACTGGATGCAGGGCCCCTAGTCAGTCGCCGATGGTGCACAGATCGGCGACGGCGCTCACGGTGGCCGGCCCGATGCCCGAGACCCGGCCGATGTCGCTGCACGACGAGAAGAGGCCGCGCTGCTCGCGATCGGCCAGGATGTTGGCCGCCTTGCTGGGGCCGATGCCCGGCAGCTTCTGCAGATCGGCCGCCGTCGCGGTGTTGATGTTGATCCGCCCCGCCGCGCCCGCGCTGCCTGCCGTCGCGGGTGGCGCCTCGGACTCGGCAGGCGGCGGCGCGCTCTTGGCGGTGCTCCCCCCGGCCGGCGCCGCGCCCACCTCCACCAGCGGCCGCAAGTTGGCCATGGTGGAGGGCCCGATCCCCGGCACATTGTCGAGCTCATCGACGCTCTTGAAGCCGCCATGGCTCCCGCGGTACTCCACGATCGCCGCCGCCTTGCTGGGGCCGATGCCGGGCAGGCGCTCCAGCTCGGACTGGCTGGCGGCGTTGATGTCGACCCCGGCCAGGGCGGTCACAGGCACAAGAAGACAGAGGAAGACGAACAGTCGACGCCACATGCGGTCTCTCCTACAGGTCGATCGAATCCGGGAGCGTGCTCTTCGCCTTCAGTCGGGCGAGGCGGGCCTCCCCTTCAGCCCGAAGCGCGTCGGCGCTCATCACCGACAGGCTCAGGGCGTCGCCTTCGCGCGCGCCCGCTGGCAAGGCCGCGGCCGGCAGCTCGACGAGCTCGCCATCCACGTCCAGCACGGCCCGCGCCCCTTCGATGCGGTCGATGGTGACCATCAATGGGTCTCCCGCGGGCGCTGGGGCCCGCTGTCGGTCTCGACCAGCTCGCGGATGCTCGCCAGGGTGCTGGGGCCGATCCCCGGCACGGCGTCGAGCTGGTCGACGCTGGTGAAGGGCCCGTGCTGCCCGCGGTAGGTGACGATCGCCGCCGCCTTGGTGGGGCCGATGCCCGGCAGCTCCTCGATCTCGGTGGTGGTGGCGAGGTTGATGTTCAGGCGCGCCACCATGATGTGGGGGGCCGCCTTGTCGACCTTGATCTTGGAGGGGGCCTCGGCCAGCGGAGGGTGCGCCGGCGGCGCGACGGGCTTGCTGCCGCGGTCGCCGCGCTCGGTGGTGACCACCACGCCCTTGCCGCTGCTCTCCACGGTGATGGTGCCGTCCTCATCGGTGCGGTAGACCGTGGCGCCCACCGCCTTGAGGCGCTCCAAGGCCTCCGGCGTGGGGTGACCGTAGTGGTTGCCCTCACCGGCCGACACCAGCGCGATGGTTGGCTTCAAGGCCGCCAGGAAGGGGGCGGTGGAGGAGTATTGGGAGCCGTGGTGGGCCACCTTGTAGACCGCGCAGGGCTGAAGGCCCTTTTGGAGCATCAGCTCTTCGGTGTCGGCCTCGGAGTCGCCCGACAGATAAAAACAGTTCTCACCGTGCGTCACCCGGGCGACGACAGAGTTGGCGTTCAAGTCCGATCGGGTGTTGGAGAGCTTCTTCTGCTGGGGGTTCAGCAGCTCGATGCGGATGCCGTCGTCGAGGTTGAAGGTGACGCCGGCCACGCCGGCCTTGTAGGTGATTCCCTTGCCCTCGACCAGCTTCATCACCTTGGAGTAGGTGGCGGTGGTGTGGGTCATGTCCTGATCGACATAGAGCTTGACCGGCACCGCTTCGAGCACCTCGTCCATCCCGCCGATGTGATCGGCGTGGGCGTGGGTGGCGATGATGAGATCGATGTGATCCACCCCGCGGGCCCGCAGCAGGTCGGGCACGGAGACCTTGCCGTCGCCCGCGTCGACCAACACCACCTTGCCAGCGGGCGACCGCAGCAGGATCGAGTCGCCCTGCCCAATGTCGAGGACCTCGACACGGAGCGTCCCCGCCCAGGCAGCCATCGCGGACCAGAGGAAGAGGAGAAGGCTCATGCGCGTGCCTCAGTCCAGGGGCTGGAACCACACGGTGTGGCTGGTGTAGTTGTAGCAAGCCGCGTAGTGACGGCCGGCCACCTCGATGACGTCGTTGAAGAAGCCGAGCGCCTCACCGCCATCGTCGGTGATGAGCTTGTTCTCCCATCCGCTGGCGCCGCGCCAGGCCATCCGCATATCCTTGAGTTGGCCATCGAAGTAGACCACCGCCGGAAAACTCCCGCTGGTGAACAGCGCGCTGTCAGCCCCGACGTAGGCGCCGGTGTCGGCGGTCTCAATCGTCCAGGAGCCCGGCACGCCAACCGCGTACTTGAGGTCCTGGTTTTTCACGTCATGGTAGGTGATCTCAATCTGTCCATCGACCACCCGCACATCCGGCCACTGGCCAACGTCACCCTCGCTGTCGATGGTCTCAATCGTGTAGGAGCCGGCCTGGCCCCAGGCCATCTTGAGATCGCCGAAGGTCTTGTCGTAGTAGACGATGTACTCCACCCCGGCCGAGACCACGACCTTGGGGAAGAGCCCGGTGTTGGCGTCGACCGCGGTCTCGGTGCTGCCCTCGGCGGGAACAAAGGCCTCGCCGGCGTCCACCGTCATCGCCGCCCAGGCGAGGGTGGCGGGGTTGTAGCGGGCGAGGCGCAGCTCGGCCTGGGCCTCGTCGTAGTGGACCACCAAGGGGTTGCCGCTGGCGTCGAAGGTGATGGAGTTGAACAGTCCGCCGCCCTTCACCGGGCCGCCGCCGCCGTCGATCATCCCCGTGGCCCACAGGCCATCTTCGCCGCGGTGGGCAAAGCGCGCCACGCTGTTGAGCGAGTCCTGGTAGGCGAGCCACACCTCGCCGTTGGCGCCTACCGCCATCGACATGTACCGGCCACGATCGCCGGTGTCCATGCCTTCGGAGCTGACGTAGCCGTCGACCTGCTGGTGCCGCCAGCGCACGCTATCGCCCTTGATCTTGCCGACGGCAAAGCCCGCGCCGCCTTGGGTGGTGTCGTAGTAGGCGATCACCGGCGAGCCGTCGTGCAGCACGTCGAGGTCCAGCCACATGCCCCAGTCGTTGGACAGATCCTCGATGCTTCCAGCGTCTTCGCCCGGCACCGGCTCGGTGGACTGGACCTTGTAGTCCGAACAGCCGTTGCAGGAAGGCAGAAGCAGCGCCGCGGCCGTGGTTGTGGCCAGTCGAAGGATGCGGTTCATGGGCTCTCCGTCGGGGTCGCGAGGCCCACGCGGATCGGGTTTGTGTAGATCCAGGGATAGGGCACAAGCCAGGGTTCGGGGTCGGCGCCCAGCCACGCGCGCAGGTGGTAGGGCACGATGTCGACGCGGACCCGGTAGACGCCCGGCGCCGAGACCGCGACCTCGCCGCAGCCCTCCGAAAAGGGGAGTCCGTCTTTGAAGACGGTGACGGTGATCGCCGGCCGCTCGGCCCCACGCGGCGATCCGGGGGCCAGGGTGGGGCAGGCCACCTGCAGGGTGCCGCCCACCGGCGCGCTGTCGCCGATCTCGTAGGTGACGCCGTCTTCGCCGAGCAGCGAGACGTCGACGGTCTGCGGCGTGCCCAGCACCTCAAAGGCGACGTAGAGGCGGCCGCTCTGCAAGGCCTGCTCGGCGGCCTCGGGGCCGCCAACGCCCTCGGGCAGCAGCAGGGTGTTGGTGAACCAGCGCAGCATGCGGCGGTAGGAGTCGCCGCGCTCGCCGTCGCGCAGCAGCAAGGGCAGCACGTTCTGGTGGGCGTCGGTGCCGGCGGTGCCCACCACCGGCGCCAGCAGGTTGAGGCCATCCCAGACGTCGAGGCTCACCTTCTGCTCGCGCAGCACCGCGAGGAAGAGGAAGTCCGGCTCACCGGTGCCGTCGGCGGCGGTGAAGGGGGCCACATCGGCCAGCCAGCCCATCGGGTCCAGGCCGAGGTAGTCGGCGCGCAGGTCGGGATCGAAGGCGGCGTGCAGGTTGAAGAGCTCGACGCCGCGCAAGCCGTGGCTGAGCAGCGGGGCCAGGCCCTCGACGCTGCGCTGCTCGGTGTGGGCCACCAGCACGGTGGCGCCGGCGGCGATGTTGGCCTCCACCGCGCTGCCGTCGATCTGGTTGTAGATGGCGTCGTTCTCGGCGCTGCTGCCGCCGACATGGCGATCGAGGGCGACCGGCATCAGCTCGTCTTCGATGCCCGGCAGCCAGACCACCGCATGGCCGGGCTGGCGATCGCCGCAGGGGATCTGGCTCGCGATCTGCGCCCCGCCGCGCATCAGCGCCTCATCGCCCGGCTGGCTGTGGAAGAGGTCGCCATAGGCCTGCTCGGCGGCGTGGGCCGGATGGTCGGTGAGGAAGGCGTAGTCGACCGCCACGTCGCACAGCCCCGCGCGTAGATCGGCGAGGCAGTCTGCATCGGGGGCGCCATCGGGCATCGGTTCGCCGTCGCAGGCGTCGTGAGACCAAGGGCTGTGCAGGTGCACGATGGCCCACCGGGGCACCAGCCCGCGCACCGCCGTCAGGCTGCCAGCGGCCGGGGCCAGCTTGGGGCTGTAGGCGACCTCCTCCCAGGGATCTTCGGCAGCGGCGCTGTCGGGGTCGACCTTCTCGGCGCAGGCCACGATCGCCGCCAGCGTGGAGCCCATCAGGGCCGCGCGGGCGGGCAGGGTCGGGCGCGGGGTCGGCATCGCTGGCAGTATAACGAAGGGGGAGGCGCCTTGCTTGGAGCGCGCAGGTCCGCTATTCGAGGGCGGCGCGGTGACCCCCGGGTCGGCGCGGCAGGGTGCTGCTCCCGTAGCTCAGGTGGATAGAGCGACAGTTTCCTAAACTGTAGGCCACTGGTTCGAGTCCAGTCGGGGGCACCTTTGCCCGGGCCTCGCCCCATCCCAGCGGGCAGACGATCTCCACCGGGCGGGGTAGAAGGCGGCCATGTTTGCGCCACCCTCTGCCGCTGGCTCCGTCGTCATCCTCTCGGGCGCCGGGCTCTCCGCCCCCTCGGGGGTCCCCACCTTCCGCGACGCCGGCGGGCTCTGGGAGGGCAACCGCCCCGAAGAGCTGGCGACGCCGGGCGCCTGGGCCCGCAACGAAGCCCTGGTGCGCCGCTTCTACGATGTGCGCCGGCAGGGCACCCGCGCCGCTCGGCCCAACGCCGGCCATGAAGCCCTGGTGCGCCTGCAGGCCGCCTGGGGGCCCCAGCGCGTGGCCCTCGTCACCCAGAATGTAGACGGCCTGATTCAGCGCGCCGCCGCCCAGATGGGGCTCCCCGTCGAGCTCATCGAGATGCACGGCACCAACGAGCGCCTGCGCTGCGTCGATCCGCGCCACCCCGAGGTGGAGGCGCCGGTCGGAGACAGCGTCGATCAGCGCTGCGCCCGCTGCGGGGCGGCCCTCCGGCCGGCGGTGGTCTGGTTTGGCGAGACCCCCATCGACATGGACCAGATCGTCGCGGCGGTGCTGCGGGCCGAGGTCTTCATCGCCGTGGGCACCTCGGGCGTGGTCTACCCCGCCGCCGGCTACGGCCAGCTCGCCCAACGCCGCGGCGCGCGCACCCTGGAGATCAACCCCATCCCCTCGGGCGCGGACTGGTTTGAAGCGGTGATCGCGCAGAGCGCCGACCAGGCCCTGCCCGACCTCGTCTCGGCCTGGCTGTCCTGATGCTGCTCCTCCTGCTCACCGCCTGCCAGGAGCCCTTCTCGGTGGAGCGCCACGATCTGGGCCCCTTCCGCGTCGCAGCCCTCGGCGTCCTCGACGGGAAGGCCCGCGCCGCCGTGTGGAGCGGGGAGGGGCTCTTTCACGACGAGGCGCCCCGCCTCGCCTGGAGCCTCGACGGCGCGCCCATCGGCGAGGGCTTCGACGTGGAGGTGCCCGGCCCCGGCCGCCTCGGCCTTGTCGTCACCAGCCCCAGCGGCGCGGTCGAGACCGCCGAGGTCACCGTCGCCGAGGCGCCCGCCCCCTTCGAGATCACGCGCGCCGCCGTCTCGTTGGGCGAAGACCTCTCGCTCGACGCCCGCGCCGCCCTGGAGGCTCGCCCCCTGTCGCCGGGGGAGGCCGCAGCCGAGGGCGAGGCCGTGCGCCTCGTCGCCGCGGCCCCCGAGGGCCACCGCCTGCGCTGGATGACCGCCCAGGGCCTTGGCACCCCGCTGGAGCTCGATGACCACACCGTCGATCACCTCGGCGAGGAGGTCGTCTTCGACGATGGGCTCGTCGAATCCCGCACCGCCCTGGAGCCCCAGGTCTACACCCTGCTGGCCCTCGCCATCGACGGCGCCGGCAGCAACCGCTGGCGGTGGATCGATGTGGCGATCGGCACCAGCGCGCCGCTGTCTGCCGTGGGGGGCCACCTCCTCGACCTGGGCGAGGCCCTCGCCCCCGGCCTCTACAGCGTGCAGGTCTCCGAGGCCGACGATCTGCGCGGGCTGCGCTTCTCCGACCCCCAGCCGGTGCCCGACCTGCTGGCGGAGATGGCGCTGCCCTGCGCCGACCCCTCCACCGCCTTCGATCCGGCCTGGCTCAACGAAGGTCGCTGCCTGCGCAGCGATGTCATCGGCCTGCGGCTGATCCTGGACGTGCAATGATCTGGCTGCTCTGCGCGGTGGCCGCCGCCGCCACCCTCGAAGGCCGCGTGCGCCTGCGTGGCGACGGGGAGCCCGCCGTGGGTGCCCGCGTCGTCGGCCCCGACGGGGTCGAGGTCTTCACCGACGAGGCGGGCCGCTTTCGCCTGAGCGTGCCCGAGCCACCCTTCACGCTGCAGGCCAGCCTCGACGGAAACCTCGTCTCCGCCTCGGTCGATTCCATCGAGCCCCTCACCCTGTGGATCGCCCGCGGCGACGGCGAGACCGAGATCGTCGTCGAGGCCCGCCGCCAGAGCCCCCATGTCGCCGCCCAGGTGCTCGATCGCGAGCGGGTGGAGAAGACGCCCGGCACCCACGACGACCCCATCCGGCTGCTCCAGGCCCTGCCCGGCGTCGCCCAGACGGCCGAGTACTCGCCCAGCGCCGGCGATCTGTCTCTCCGTGGCGCCGAGCCCGGCGAGAGCCGCGTCTACCTCGATGGCGTGCCGATCCCCTATCTGTACCACTTTCAGCAGTACGCCAGCGTCATCCACACCCGCCTCCTCGATGAGGTGGCCGTCTACCCTTCCACGCCGGGGGCCGCCTACGGCGACAGCGTCGGTGGGGTCGTCGCCGTCAGCACGCGGGCCCCGGCGGGCACCGTGGTGCACGGCGGCTTTAACGTCAACAGCATCATGCTCGGTGGCTATGTTCAGGCGCCCCTAGGCGACCAGAAGGAGGGCGAGACCAGCACCCACGCCCTGTCGGCCTCGGGGCGGCGCTCCTACCTGGATCTCGTCGAATCGAGCAATGACCAGTACACCGTCTGGCCAGCCTTCTGGGATTACCTCGGCCGCTACGACCGCCGCCCGAAGCCCGGACTCCGCCAAAGCGCGCTGCTGATCGGCGCTGGCGACAGCTACGGCCGCTACGCCGGTGACACCGCCAAGCTCGATCCGGTGGAGCAGGCCGACAACCCCGACTTCCGCTTCGAGCGGGCCTACCACGGCCTCATCCTCACCGATCAGCGCCGCACGGCGGGCGACACCGTTACCCAGACCGCCGGCCTCGTCTACGACGCCGCCGAGGGCACCCTGGGCCCCGCTTCCGAGGCGCGCCACGAGTTGGGCCTCTTCGTTCGCAGCGAGTGGCGGCACCTCTTCAACGAGGACCTCAGCCTGGGCGTGGGCGGCGACGCCAGTCTGCGGCAGATCCAGCGCGAGGCTGATGCCGCCGATCGGGCCTGGACCGAGCTGCGCCGCGAATCGCCGCTGCTCTCGCGGGGCTTGTCGGTCGACGAGTCGCTGCGGCCGATCAACGGTGCGCTCTGGGCCGAGCCCCGCCTGCACCTCGGCGACCTCGTGGTGCAGCCTGGCCTGCGCCTCGAAGGGTGGAGCCTCCCCGGCGCTGTCGCCGCCCAGCCCCGCCTCACGCTTCGCTACGAGCTGGCCGAAGACCTGCGTCTGCGCGGTGCGGTCGGGCAGTACGCCCAGGCACCCACGCCCGAGAACCTCTCGGCCGCCACCGGCGACCCCGACCTGCCCCTGACCCGCTCCCAGTCCGCGGCCCTCGGCCTCGACGCCGCGGTGGCCGGTCGCCTGGAATTCGGCCTCGACGGCTACGCCCGGCGCATCCAGGACGGCCTCGACGCCGACCCCTGGCAGGCCCCCGCCGTCGCCGACGGCACCGCCTACGGCCTGGAGCTGACCAGCCGCTACCGCCTGCGCGAGCGCTTCTTCGCCTACCTCTCTGGCGTGGTGGCCCGCTCCACCCGCGGCGATCACCCCGGGACCTACGATCAGCCCTACGCGATCTCGGCGGTGGCCTCCTGGGACATCAACGATCGCTGGAACCTCGGCGCCCGCTACCGCTACGCCGCCGGTCAGCCCTTCACCCCCACCCTCGACGCGCTCTACGACGGCGACAGCGACACCTACCTGCCCATCGAGGGCGAGCGGAACAGCGCCCGGCTCCCCGACTACCAGAAGGTCGACCTGCACGTCGATCGCGACCTCATCTTTCGCCGCTGGCGGGTGAACCTCTACGCCGAGGCCTGGTATGTGCCGGCGGCCAACAACTATCTGTACACCGTCTACAGCTACGACTACTCCGAGTCAGCGCAGGTGGTGGGCCCCGCCTTTGTGCCCTGCTCGGCCTGCGCGCCGAGCTCTGAGCGCGGCAGGGCCCAGGGCTGATCGGGGCGCCACAAGACCGCGCCGCAGCCAGCGGCCTGGGCCCCCTGCAGATCGGCCATGGGGTCGTCGCCGAGGTGCAGCAGCGCCCCCGGCGGCACGTCCAGCGCCGCGCAGAGCCCGGTGAAGAAGGCCGGATCGGGCTTCTCAACGCCCACCTCGGCGGAGATGTGCAGGTGGTCGAAGCGATCGGCGAGGCCCAGCGCCACCAACAGGGGCCGAAGCCGGAGATCCCAGTTGGAGGCCAGGGCCGTGCGCAGGCCGCGGGCACGGGCCTCCTCCAGCACGTGCAGCGCCGCCGCATCGACGATCCAGGCCGCGGGCTCGGCGTAGTGGGCGTAGAGGCGCTCCAGCAGCGCCGCGTCGTCGACCCCCACCGCCTCGGCCACCAGGGCCCGCCAGAAGGGCCACCCGTCGCCGACATAGCGACGACCGCTCCAGGGCCGCGCGAAGGCCCGTCGCAGGCGAAGGGCGACCGCTGCGGTGTCGGCGGGGTGACCGAGGGCGCGGGCGGCCTCGGCATAGGTCTGCGCCACGGGGGCGGCGACGCGCAGCAAGGTGCCGCCAGCGTCGAGGGAGAGGGCCTGGAGCATCCCGACCTCGGGGGTTAGGGCCGCATCATGTCGCAGCCCCAAGCCCGCTTTGAAGACCTCGTCGAATTTCCCAGCGTCTTTGAGTTTCGCGCCCTGGCGCACAGCGCCGATGGCGTCGAAGCGCGCTGCGTCGCCGCGGTCGAGGCGCACCTCGGCCGGCGCGTCGAGACGGTCGGCCAGGCCTCGTCCAGCAAGGGCGCCTACACCTCGGTGCGCATCGGCGTACTCGTCATTAGCGCCGATGAGATCCGCTCCACTTACGCGATGCTGGGCGCCTTGCCGGGCGTGCGCATGGTGCTCTAACCGTCGACCAGCAGGCCCTCGGCCCGCAGGCCGTCGAGGATCTCGTGGGCCTCGGCTTCCTCGAGGCCCGACTGCCCAAGCACCGCGATCAGCGCGGCCGTGTCGGCCTCTCCGGCCATCAAGCGCCGGAGCAAGGCGGCGAAGGGCCCCTCTTCGACGCTGGGCACAAAGCCGCCCCCCGCCTGGGGCTGGATCAGCACCAGCTCAACGACATCGAGGGGCAGCGCGGGCGGGTCGAGGCGCAGGCCCTCGGCCACGGCCCGGGCTGGCTCGGCGCCCAGCTTCGCGGCGAGGCCCAGCCAGGCCTGGAGCCCGCCGGCAGGCAGCTCGATCACGGCGTGCCCGGGGCTGAGGCCGCGGCGGCGGGGTGCCGGGCGCCGGCAGCGAGCCAGGGCCGCCTCCACCGCGCCGAGGGGGCCTGCTTGGGGTGCCAGGAAGGCGGCGAAAGACGTGGCCACCACGCCATGATCGGCGAGGCAGGCCGCGAGGCCCGTCGGGGCGGTGAGGTAGGCCCGCGCGCGATCCAGGCCGGCCAGGGCCACGCTGACCGGGAACTCCTCGAGCAGGGCGGTGAGCAGGCGCAGGGGCCGCAGGGGATCGGTGGCGAAGGCCCGCGGATCGAGGGCGGCGACCGCCGGATCGACGGGCCCGGGCAGGGCGATGCCCATGTGGCGGGCCACCAGCTCGGCCTGCAAGCGGCCATGGGCGCTTTGGGCGAAGGGCGGCGGGGCTGGCGGCGGCGGG
>Ga0164294_10000888_pt1 | contig 28286 bp, 36 predicted proteins | sample GEODES005metaG_FD_111479 | JGI IMG/M metagenome (GOLD analysis project Ga0164294, IMG submission 111479) | Oligotrophic lake water microbial communities from Sparkling Lake, Wisconsin, USA - GEODES005 metaG | ecosystem: Environmental > Aquatic > Freshwater > Lake | place: USA: Sparkling Lake...
AGCGCGGAAGTTGACGGTGTTGACGCCCTGTAAGGGGGGAGTCGCCCTTCCCGCGATCGGTATGCGGGCAAACGCAGCGAGGGTCCGGGGGAGTGCCATGAGTGGCATATGGGTCTGATATGTTCTTTTTCAAGACCCGCTTTTCCTGCTCACACTGAGCTTGTCGAAGTGCTGCCCTTCTTCTTCCCGCGCTGGAAGAAAAGGCAGTGCTTCGACAAGCTCAGCACGAACGGCCTGGGCTGAGGCTAGGGCTTGGGCCGGGTCGCGGGCAGCAGGGCTTCGTAAGGCCCCAGCGGAAGCCCCGCGTTGAGCCGGGACCAGCCGTGCTGGACGATCATCGCCTGCTGCTCGATCCCGTAGCGCTCCAGCGGGCGCCCTTCGGCCAGCGTATAATCGTAGCGAGCGAAGGGCCGGCGCCGCAGCGGCAGGCAGATTCCCCGCTGATGCTGCCAGACATGGGTGAGTTCGTGCGCGAGCAGCGCCGAGAGCGGGCCGGTCGCGGTCGAGAAATCGTCGCGCCACACCCAGCAATCGGGCGCGATCCAGACATGGCCGTCGGGCGCCATCACGACCTCGCGCGGCTGGAACGGCCACCATTTCGCGCGGTGGATGCGGACGGGCTCGGGATCGAGCGCGGCGCCGAACAGCGCGGCCGCCATGCGTCGCTCACCCTCGGTCAGGGGTCGGCCACCCGACGGATCGTGCGCGATGAACGGGATGCGCGGCATGACGCCGCCGCTACGCCCAAGGGCCGAGCGTGGCTAGGTCAGTCCTCGAACGGCGAGAGCGGCATGCCGAGATCGGCGAAGGCCGCGGACACCGCCTGCGCGCTGGTCAGCACGCCGAGGCCGGTGCGCACGCCGAGCAGATCGCCCAGCATCAGCGCCGCGCCGGTGGGCGTCCGGTTCGCGCCGGCGACGATCGCGATCAGCCGCGCCTCGTCGTCGGTCATCCGCCCGCAGCAGCAGGGCGCGACGAGCAGCTTGCGCGCCGATACGCGCGACACCTCCGCCATCAGCGCGCGCAGCAGCACCAGCGGGCGGCGGAAGTTGACGCCGAAGCCGCCGATCAGGGCATTGGCGGCGAAGGCATCGTCGATCCCGCCAGCCGCCATCCGCCGCATCGCGAACAGCAGGAGCTTGGTGAAGGGGCAATAAGGCGCGACGTGGGGCAGCATCGGGGGAATGGTGTGGCTGGCGCCGGGGGCGGACATGCGGAGGCTCCTCTCTCGATGAGGGAGAAGCTGACACTTTTGCTATTGCAAGTCAATCGCAATAAAGACGGTCAGACCGGCGGCGTGCCGTTCTCCGCGAGCACTTCGCCGCACAGGTAGAGCGAGCCGCCGATCAGGATGCTGTGCGGGCGATCGGCCTCGGGCAGCGCGGCGATCGATTCGAGCGCGGCGCACGGCGTGGTCGCGGGGCGGACGATCAAGCCCGCCCCTTCGCCGGCGGCGCGGATCACCTCGGCGTCGTGCGCGGCGTGGCCGGGAACGTCGACCGGGTGGATCACCGCGCCGCTGCCCGCGAACGGCTCGAGGAAGCCGGGCAGGTCCTTGTTGGCGAGCATGCCCAGGATGATGTGGAAGCCGCCGCCGGGCGGCAGCCGCCTGCGGAAATATTGGGCGATGGCGCGCGAGGCGGCAGGGTTGTGGCCACCGTCGAGCCAGAGTTCGCTGCCCGCGACGATCGGCGGCAGCGTGCCGACGGTCAGCCGTTGCAGGCGCGCCGGCCATTCCGCCCAGCCCATCGCCGCGCGCAGGGCCGAGACCGGCACCGAGACGCTGCTCTGGTGGCGCAGCATCGCGATCGCGAGACCGGCATTCACCGCCTGGTGCGCACCGGGAAGCCGGGGCAGCGGCAGTTCGAGTTCTCCGCCATGATCCTGATAATGGAGTTTGCCGCCGATCGCGCTCGACTGCCAGTTGGCGCCGCGCTGCAGCCAGTTGGCCCCCGCCGCATGGGCGACTTGCCCGATCCGGTTGGCGACGCGCGCCGGATAGTGGAGCGTCAGCAGCGGCGCGCCGGGCTTGGCGATCCCGGCCTTCTCGCCCGCGATATCCTCGATCCGGTTGCCCAGGAACGCCTGATGGTCGAGCCCCAATTGCGCGATCCCGCAGGCGAGCGGATGGGGCAGCACGTTGGTCGCGTCGAGCCGCCCGCCGAGGCCCACTTCGATCACGCAGGCATCGGCCGGCACGCGCGCGAAGGCGAGGAAGGCGGCGGCGGTCGTCACCTCGAAGAAGCTGGCGTTCACGTCGCCCGCGATGTCGAGCACCTCTTCGAGCAATGCGGCGAGGGTGGCATCGTCGATCAACTGCCCGGCGAGGCGGATGCGTTCGTTGAAGCGGACGAGGTGCGGGCTGGTGTAGACATGGACCTTGTGCCCGGCCGCCTCGAGCGCGGCGCGGAGATAGGCGCAGGTCGATCCCTTGCCGTTGGTGCCCGCCACATGGAAGGCGGGTGGCATCCGCTCGTGCGGATTACCCAGCCGCTCGAGCAACGTGGTGATGCGTTCGAGGCCGAGGATGTCGGCGCCGGGCGACAGGCTCCACAACCGATCGAGCTGGCGCTGGACCGCGGGGCTGGAGGAGACGGCGTGGTCGGGCATGCTTAAAGCCCCTCCCTTTCAAGGGAGAGGTTGGGGCGGGTCGCGAGCCCGGACTTGATCCGGGGGAGCGTCCGGCAGTGCGGCAGGGTCTTTTGGCGCGCAGACGCGCGCACCCACCCCTTGCCCCTCCCTTGAAAGGGAGGGGTTTGATTAAGGATCAGTTCGCCGGCCCCGGGCACAGGTAACCGATCAGCCGCGCCAGCTCGGCGCGCAGGTGGTGGCGATGCACCACCCGATCGAGCATGCCGTGATCGAGCAGATATTCCGCGCGCTGGAAGCCTTCGGGCAGTTTCTCGCGGATCGTGCTTTCGATCACGCGCTGCCCCGCGAAACCGATGAGCGCGCCGGGCTCGGCGATCTGGACGTCGCCCAGCATCGCGTAGGAGGCGGTGACGCCGCCCGTCGTCGGATCGGTCATCACGACGATATAGGGGAGCCCCGCCTCGTGCAGCTTCTGGATCGCGACCGTGGTCTTGGGCATCTGCATGAGGCTGAGGATGCCCTCCTGCATGCGGGCGCCACCGGCGGCGGTGAAGATGATGTAGGGGCACTGCTCGTCGATCGCCGCTTCCACGCCGGCGACGAATGCTGCCCCTACGGCGAGGCCCATCGATCCGCCGAGGAAGGCGAAATCCTGGACGCCGACGATGGCCTTGAGCCCCTCGATCCGGCCGCTCGCGTTGATCAGCGCATCGGGCTCGCCGGTCTTGGTCCGCGCCGCCTTCAGCCGCTCCGGATAGCGCTTCTGATCACGGAACTTGAGCGGGTCCTCGCGCACCTGCGGGCTCGGCAGCGGGGTATAGACGCCGCTGTCGAACAGGGCATCGAAACGCGCGTCGGGGCCGATGCGGCCGTGGTGCTCGCATTTCGGGCAGACCGACTGATTTTCCTCATATTCCTTGGTGAAGATCATCGTCCCGCACTTCGGGCATTTGTGCCAGAGGTTGTCGGGCGTCTCGCGCTTCTGGAGGAAGGGCAGCGAGGTGCGAACCTTGTCGAGCCAGCTCATGCCACACCCTCCTTCGCCTTGAGCGCCGCCGCAAGCCCCGCGACGATCGCGCCTGCCGCCACAGCGGCATCTTCACCCTTCGCCGCAGCCCCGGCAATCGCCTCGACGATCGCGGAGCCGACGACGACACCATCGGCGACCTTGCCGATCGCCGCCGCCTGGGCCGGCGTCCGCACGCCGAAGCCGACCGCGATGGGAAGATCGGTACCCGCCTTCAATCTTGCAACCGCCTCGTCGATCGAGGTCTGGGCCGCCTGCTGCGATCCGGTGATGCCCGCGACCGAGACATAATAGAGGAACCCGCCCGCGCCCGCCGTCACCGTCGCGAGCCGCGCGGCATCGGTGGTGGGGGTGGCGAGGCGGATGAAGTCGACGCCATGCTCGCGGAGCGCCGGGCCGAAGGCGGGGTCTTCCTCGACCGGCACGTCGACGCAGATGACGCCATCGACGCCCGCCTCGGCACAGGCCTCGGCGAACCACTCCGGCCCGCGACGGAGCATCGGATTGGCATAGCCCATCAGCACCAGCGGCACGCTCGGGTGGCGGACGCGGAAGTCCTTGGCGATGGCGAGCAGCGCTTTGGTCGTGGTCCCGGCCCCCAGCGCGCGCAAATTGGCGAGCTGGATCGCGGGGCCATCGGCCATCGGATCGGTGAAGGGCAGGCCGAGCTCGATCAGATCGGCACCGCCCTCGACCAGCGCATCGAGGATCGCGGGCGTATGCGCGGGCGAAGGATCGCCGCCGGTAACGAACGTCACGAGCGCGGCGCGGCCCTCGGCGCGGCAGCGCGCGAATGTCTCGGCGATGCGGCTCATATCGTCACCCCGAGCGAACTCGCGACGGTCGCCATGTCCTTGTCGCCTCTCCCCGAGAGGTTGACGAGGATGATCTGGTCCGCCCGCATCTCGCGCGCCTTCGCGGGAACGGCGGCCAGCGCGTGGGCGCTCTCCAGCGCGGGGATGATGCCCTCGACGCGGGTCAGCAGGGTGAAGGCGTCGACAGCCTCCTGGTCGGTGACGCTGCCGTAGGTGACGCGGCCGATGTCGTGCAGCCAGCTATGCTCGGGGCCGATGCCGGGATAGTCGAGCCCCGCCGAGATCGAATGCGCCTCGGCGATCTGGCCGTCCTCGTCCTGCAGCAGGTAAGTGCGGTTGCCGTGGAGGACGCCGGGGCTACCGCCGTTGATGCTGGCGGCATGCTGCTTGTCGAGCCCATGGCCCGCCGCCTCGACACCGAGCATCGCCACTTCGGCATCGTCGAGGAAGGGGTGGAACAGGCCGATCGCATTCGATCCGCCGCCGACCGCCGCGACCAGCAGATCGGGCAGCTTGCCTTCCGCCTCCAATATCTGCGCGCGCGCCTCGGTGCCGACGATCGACTGGAAATCGCGGACCAGCTCGGGATAGGGGTGCGGCCCCGCGACCGTGCCGATCAGGTAGAAGGTGTCATGGACGTTCGCGACCCAGTCGCGCAGCGCTTCGTTCAGCGCATCCTTCAGCGTCTGCGCGCCGCTCGTCACCGGAATCACCTCGGCGCCCAGCAGCTTCATGCGGAAGACGTTGGGCTGCTGCCGCTCGACATCCTTGGCGCCCATGTAGACGACGCACTTCAGCCCGAAGCGCGCGCAGACCGTGGCGGTGGCGACTCCGTGCGATCCCGCGCCGGTCTCGGCGATGATCCGGGTACGGCCCATGCGGCGGGCGAGCAGGATCTGCCCGATGCAATTGTTGATCTTGTGTGCGCCGGTGTGATTGAGTTCCTCGCGCTTGAGGTAGACCTTCGCGCCCATGCCGGGAGCGGCGCTCTCGCGGATCGTCTCGGTCAGCCGCTCGGCATAATAAAGCGGGCTCGGGCGGCCGACATAGTGGGTCATCAGCCCATCGAATTCGGCCTTGAACGCCGGATCGGCCTTCGCCGCGCGATATTCGCGCTCGAGCTCGAGGATCAGCGGCATCAGCGTCTCGGCGACGTAGCGGCCGCCATAGGCACCGAAATGGCCGTCGGCGTCGGGGCCGGAGCGAAGGCTGTTGGCCGGATAGGCGGAAGGGCTGGTCATAATCGCGCGGCCGATTGGAGGAAGGCGGCGATCTTGTCCACATCCTTGACACCGGGCGCACTCTCGACGCCCGAGGAGACGTCGAGCGCGCGGGCGCCGGTGATGGCCACCGCTTCGGCGATATTGCCCGCGTCGAGCCCGCCCGACAGCAGCCACGGCAGCGGATGATCGAAGCCTTCGAGCAGCCGCCAGTCGAAGCGCATGCCCATCCCGCCCGGCAGCTCGGCACCCTTCGGCGGCTTGGCATCGTAGAGGATACGATCGGCCGCGCCGCGGTAGCGCGCCACGCCGCCCAAATCGGCGCGGGTGCGCACCGGAATCGCCTTCCATACCTCCAGCCCGAAGCGCGCCTTCACCGCCGCCACCCGCTCGGGCGACTCGCTGCCATGCAGCTGGAGTGCGGTGAGGTCGCCCGCAACGGCGTGGGCGATCAGCGCGTCGTCGGGATCGACGAAGACGCCGACTCGCCCGATGCGATCGGGCACGCGCTGCACCAACCCCGCAACCACATCCGGCGCGACGTCGCGCGGACTTTTGGGGAAGAAGACGAAGCCCAGCCACGCGGCACCGCCGGCCAAAGCGGCATCCACCGCAGCCTCCGTCTTCAAACCGCAAATTTTCGTGGCTATCCGGCCCATCGAAATCGCGTGGCGGCTTTCGCTTTCCGAGGCAAGCAATGCTGCGCACAAAATGCTCCCCGATATCCTCGTTATCCACAGACCTTCGGGGCCAGAATCCGCTGGTGCGACTCGAGCAAAAGCGAGACAAACAGGACGTGCCCGGCGGATGGGCCGAACCGGAAACGGGGAGGTTCTGGAAGACGGGCACAGCCAAAGCCCTCAGCGGCGCGAGAGGCTCCTTCGGGAGGCAAACGCGAAGCGGGGTAGCGGCGAAGGCGCCGGAAGTGGTGTCGACCCTGAGGTCCGTCTGTCCCGGCAACGGGGTGAGACAGTCTTTCAGGAGCGATGCTCCAGGAAGGGCCGCCGGGCAACGAGGATGGCTTCGGCCGGAGACGTGAAACGGCGACGCCTGAGCTGGAAGGGAGCGCCTCGCGAGAGGCGCCGACGAAAGGCTCGGCGCAGTGGGGGCTGGTGGCGACACCAGCCCCCATTTTCGTTTTGGCGATCCAGCCGTCCGCCAACTCTCCCGTCGTCATCCCAGCGAAAGCTGGGATCTCTCTCGGAAGGAGCGGTCCGCCTGCCGCACGAGATCCCAGCTTTCGCTGGGATGACGAAGGCTCTTGAGAGCGATTTCTCCCCCATTCCGCAAAACGCAACCACACCGGCCAATCTTGCATTTGCCATGCTGCAGCGCACCATTCATCTGCTGCAGCGCACAACAAAGCACATTGTCTAGCGAGAGGCAGAACCCCTTCATTGGAGACTGCCATGACCAAGTTCCTTCTTCCCATCCTCGCCCTCGGTATCGCGGCTCCCGCGCTGGCCGATCAGGTTGCCACCGAAAAGCCCATCAGCTTCGAGCGTGACGGCGTCCGCTATGCCGCCACCGTCAAGACGGTCGGCGAGACGATGGTGATCGACGGCTACGAAGTCGCCACCGGCAAGACCTTCACGCTGCGCGTTCGCAAGGGTGCCGTCTCGGGCACCTATGGCGCAACGCCGGTCAACTACATGGTCAATCGCTGATCCATCCGCTTGCTCCCCTTCGCCGGCTTGTCTAGCGACAGCTGGCGAAGGGGATTGCGATGCGGTTCGAAGGTACCTCCAGCTACGTCGCCACCGATGATCTGAAGGTGGCGGTCAACGCTGCAGTGCGGCTGCGGCGCCCCTTGCTGGTCAAGGGCGAGCCCGGCACCGGCAAGACGGTCCTCGCGCACGAGATCGCCGCCGCCGCCAATGCCCCGCTTATCAGCTGGAACGTGAAGTCCACGACCAAGGCGCACCAGGGCCTCTACGAATATGATGCGGTGGCGCGGCTGCGTGACGGCCAGCTCGGCGATCCCCGCGTCCACGACATTTCCAACTACATCCGCAAGGGCAAGCTCTGGGAGGCGTTCACCGCCCCCGAACTCCCCGTGCTGCTGATCGACGAGATCGACAAGGCGGACATCGAATTCCCGAACGACCTGCTCCAGGAGCTCGATCGGATGAGCTTCGACGTCTACGAGACCGGCGAGACCGTGGCTGCCAAGGAGCGCCCGATCGTCGTCATCACCTCGAACAACGAGAAGGAACTGCCCGACGCCTTCCTGCGCCGCTGCTTCTTCCACTACATCCGCTTCCCCGATCGCGACACGATGCAGGCGATCGTCGACGTCCATTTCCCGGGCATCCAGAAGATCCTCGTCAGCCGCGCTCTGGATATCTTCTACGAGGTCCGCGAGGTCCCCGGCCTCAAGAAGAAGCCCTCGACCAGCGAATTGATCGACTGGCTGAAGCTGCTGCTCCACGAAGACATGCCGCTGGATATCCTCGCCTCCCGCGACGTCCGCAAGGCCATCCCCCCGCTCCACGGCGCGCTACTGAAGAACGAACAGGACATCATGCTGTTCGAGCGGCTGGCGTTCCTGGCGCGGCGACAGGGGCAGTAATTCGGACGCACCCCTCTATCGTCACCCCGGGCTTGACCCGGGGTCCCGCTTCTTCTGAATTCCGGCGATGGGCGAGAGCAGCGGCGGCTGGGTGTACATCATGGCTGACCGTTACCGAGGCACGATGTATGTCGGAGTGACAGCGGATCTCGCCACCCGCGTTCACCAGCATCTGCATGGCGACGGCTCGGACTTCTGCCAGCGCTACAGTCTCGATCGGCTTGTCTGGGTGGAGTCTTCGCCATCGATCCTCGATTGCATCGCGCACGAAAAGCGCATCAAAAAGTGGCGGCGCGAATGGAAATTCGCCTTGATCGAACGGGGCAATCCGGAATGGCACGATCTGTCCACCGAACCGCTTTGAGGAAAACAAGAAGCGGGACCCCGGCTCAAGGCCGGGGTGACGTGTAGAGATGCCGCTTCAAAATGCCCCCGGCGCCACCCGCTTCGCCCGCATCCGTGCGCGGCTCGAGGCGTTCGAGCCAGCGCCGGGGTGGCGCACCGGCGTCTACGAATTCCTGCTGTTCGGCTTCAAGCAGGGGTGGGCGTGCCTGTTCGGGGCGCTGATGCTGGGGCTGATCCTGGTGACGGGGTGGCCTACCCGCACGATGCCGCGCTCAGCCGCTATGATTTCCTCACGCTCGCCGCCGTGGCGATCCAGATCGCGATGCTGGGCTTTCGGCTGGAGAGTTGGGACGAGGCGAAGGTGATCCTCGTCTTCCACGTCGTCGGCACCGTCATGGAGCTGTTCAAGACAGCGCACGGATCGTGGATCTATCCCGAGCGAGGGTTTCTCCACATCGGCGCAGTGCCCTTGTTCTCGGGCTTCATGTACGCCGCGGTCGGCAGCTATATCGCGCGGGTCTGGCGGATCTTCGACTTCCGCTATTCGGGCTATCCGCCGCGCTGGGCGACGATCGCGCTGGCGGCGGCGATCTACGTCAATTTCTTCGCGCATCACTGGTTTCGCGACTGGCGAGCGGCGCTGTTCCTCGCGACGTTCGTGCTGTTCAGCCGCTGCTGGGTCTGGTTCCGGCCGTTCCGACGCCACCACCGCATGCCTTTGCTGTTCGGCTGGCTGCTGGTGGCACTGTTCATCTGGGTCGGGGAGAATATCGGCACGTTCAGCCACGCCTGGGCCTATCCCGACCAGACGCACGGCTGGGAACTCGTCTCGATCCAGAAGGTCGGCGCCTGGTATCTGCTGATGATCATCTCGTTCGTGCTGGTCAGCCTCGTCCACCGCCCCGAGGCGCCTTCCCTGACACGCGACGCCATGCCAGACGAGGGACCATGATCCAGCCCCGCCTCCTGGCCCTCGCCCTGCTCGTCGGCACGCCGGCCATCGCCGGGCTCGATCCGCCCGAGTGGACCCGACCCGCCAAGCCGTTTCACGTCGTCGGGCCGATCTCCTATGTCGGCACCGAGGGGCTGGCCGCTTACCTCATCAAGACCGATGCCGGGCTGATCCTGCTCGACGGGACGATGGCGGAGAATGTGCCGGCGATCGAGGCGAACATCCGCGCGCTCGGCTACAAGCTGACGAACGTGAAGCTGCTGCTCAACAGCCACGCCCATTTCGATCACGCCGCCGGGCTCGCCGCGCTGAAGCGCGATACGCACGCGACATTCCTCGCCAGCGCGCCCGACAAGGCCGCGCTCGAATCGGGCATTCCGCCGAGCGTGACGAGCTATGGCGTCATCAAATTCCCGCCGGTGAAGGTGGATCGGGTGCTGGTCGACGGCATGCCGGTGCGGCTCGGCGGAATCGCGATGACGCCGATCCTCACACCCGGCCACACGCCGGGCTGCACGACCTGGACGACGAATGTGCGTGACGGCGCGCGGACCCTCCGCGTCGTCTTCCCGTGCAGCATCACAGTCGCGGGCAACAAGTTGGTCGGCAACAGCGGCTACCCTGGCATCGTCACCGATTTCCGCCGCAGCTTCGCGCGGATGAAGACGCTCTCCGCAGACGTCGTGCTGACCGCGCATCCCGAGGCGGCGGACATCTGGGCGCGCAAGAAACGGCGCGATGCCGGCGAGGCGGATGCCTTCATCGCCCCCGATCTGCTGCCGAAGATGGTCCGCGATGCCGAGGCGGCGTTCGACGCCGAACTCGCCAAGCAAGGCGGCCACTAGGCGCCATGTTCCTGTCCTTCCTCGATGCGCTGCGCAGCGCCGGCATCCCCGCCTCGATCAAGGAGCATCTGCTGCTGCTGGAGGCGCTCGATGCGCAGGTGATCGCGCAATCCCCGGAGGAATTCTATTACCTCAGCCGCGCGATCTACGTGAAGGACGAAGGGCTGATCGATCGCTTCGATCAGGTCTTCGGCCAGGTCTTCAAGGGCGTGCTGACCCCCGAGGGCGAGACCGCCGAAATCCCCGAGGAGTGGCTGAAGGCGATCGCCGAGAAATTCCTGTCCCCTGAGGAGATGGAGAAGATCAAGTCGCTCGGCAGCTGGGACGAGATCATGGAGACGCTGAAGAAGCGTCTGGAGGAGCAGAAGGGCCGCCACCAGGGCGGCAACAAATGGATCGGCACCGGCGGCACCTCCCCCTTCGGCAACGGCGGCTACAATCCCGAAGGCATCCGCATCGGCGGCGAATCGAAGCACAAGCGCGCGATCAAGGTGTGGGAGAAGCGCGAGTTCAGGAATCTCGACAGCACGGCGGAACTGGGCACGCGCAATATCAAGGTGGCGCTCCGCCGCCTGCGTCGCTTCGCGCGCGAGGGCGCGGCCGAGGAACTCGACCTCGACGCTACGATCGACGGCACCGCCCGGCGCGGCTTCCTCGACGTGCAGATGCGCGCCGAGCGGCGCAATGCGGTCAAGCTGCTGCTGTTCCTCGATGTCGGCGGATCGATGGACCCGCACATCAAGACGTGCGAGGAATTGTTCTCGGCCGCGACCGCCGAGTTCAAGCATCTCGAATTCTTCTACTTCCACAATTGCGTCTACGAAGGCGTGTGGAAGGACAACCGCCGCCGCTTCGCCGAGCGGACGCCGACGTGGGACGTGCTCCACAAATTCGGCCATGATTACAAGCTGGTGTTCGTCGGCGATGCGGCGATGAGCCCCTATGAGATCACCCATCCCGGCGGATCGGTCGAGCATATGAACCCCGAGGCCGGATCACTGTGGCTGCAGCGGATGGCGACGACCTACCCTTCCGCCGCATGGCTCAATCCGGTGCCGGAGGAGCAGTGGCGCTATTCGCAATCGACCAATCTGATCCGCGGGATATTGGACGATCGCATGTATCCGCTGACGCTCGACGGGCTGGAAACCGCGATGCGGGCACTGGCGCGGAAGAAGTGACCTCTACCCCGGCGTAGGCCGGGGCCCAGATGAGGCACTCCCTGCGGCAAGATCGTGGACCCCGGCCTTCGCCGGGGAGGACTATCAGGAAGGCTTGCGCCGGAACCGCGCGATAAAGAAGCCGTCGGCGCCGCCCTCCGCCTCCAGCATCCCCGGCAGCACGCGCACCCAGCCCCGATCGTTGGGCACGATCCCGCCCGGCAATTCCTCCACCGCGATCGGCTCCGCCACGAAGCCGCCGTGGCTGGCGAGGAAAGCCTCCGCCACCCGCTCGCCCTCCTCGGGCTCCAGCGAGCAGACCGCGTAGACGAGCAGCCCGCCCGGCTTCACGATCCCCGCCGCCCGCGCCAGCATCGCCCGCTGGCGCTCGGCGAGCTGGGCGATGGCCTTGGGGCGAACGCGGTGGATCACGTCGGGGTGGCGGCGGAAGATGCCGGTCGCCGAGCAGGGCGCATCGAGCAGCACCGCGTCGAACGGCGCGTCAGGCGCATAGGTCAGCGCATCGGCGGCCTGGAGATGCGCCTTCAGCCCCGTGCGCGTGAGGTTCGAGCGCAGCCGCTTCAGGCGCGATTCGACGAGATCCACCGCGGTTACCTCCCACCCGGCGGCGGCGAGCTGCATCGTCTTGCCCCCCGGCGCCGCGCAGAGATCGACCACGCTCCGCCCTCCGCCTTCGCCCAGCAGGCGCGCGGGGACCGAGGCGGCGAGATCCTGCACCCAGAAATCGCCCTCGGCGAAGCCAGGCCATTCGGTCGGCTTGGTGCTGGCGGGCAGGCGGACGCTGCGAGGTGCGGGATGTCCGCCCTCGACCGCATCGGCAGTCTCGGCGCTCTTGTAGCTCAGGTCGAGCGGCGGCTGGCCCGCGATCAGGCGCGCGGCGGCTTCCACCACCTCCTCGCCCCACGCCGTCCGCCAGCGCTCCACCACGCCCTCCGGCAGGGTCGGCGGCGACGGCAGGACGGCCTCCCCGCGCGAAAGCGTGCCGAACACGCCATGGACGAGGCGGCGTGGCCCGCCGTCGATCAGCGGCAGCACCGTCGCGATCGCGGCATGGCCGGGGGTTTCGAGCAGCAGTGCCTGCGCGAGCGCGATCCGCAGCACGGCGCGAGCCTTGCTGTCGTCGGGCATGGGTTTCGGCGTGGCGCCATCGATCAGCGCATCGAGATCCACGAGATGGCGCAGCACCGCCGCGGCGATCGCGTGGGTCAGCGCGCGGTCCGGGCCGGAAAGCCCGTTCGCCGCCTTGTCGAGCGCGGCTTCGAGCGGCGAGCCGCGCCGAAGCACGGCATCGAGCAGCCGCAGCGCCGCACGCCTGGTCGCTACGCCGGGCGCGTCGCCCTTGTCCTCGGATGCGGGTGTTGCCATCTGCACCCTGTGGCCGCGTTCCCCGGCCGCCGCAACCAAGGAACCGGCCCGTGTCCGAAGCCCCCTCGCGCCGCCCCGCGCATGTGAAGCCACCCGCGCACCTCTCGCCGAGCCCGCCGGTGCCCGAGCCCAGGGCCGCAGAGCCGCAGGCCGATCCCGATCGGGACCTCTCCCCGACGCGCTATGGCGATTGGGAGAAGAAGGGCATCGCGATCGATTTTTAAGAGTGCTGTGCTCCGGCGTAGGCCAGAGCGCTGGAGATAGGAGTGCTCCGCTTACCGCCAGCGCTCCGGCCTTCGCCGGAGCACGTAGGGTCCTTAAGCCAGCCGCTCCGCCTCATGCCGGATCAGCGCGATCATGTTGGGGATGCCCTGCGTGCGGTTCGAGCTCAGCTGCGCCTTGAGGTCGAACGGGGCGAGCGCGCCTTCAATGTCGAGCCCGAGGATTTCGGCAGGCGACCGATCCTGCACCGTCAGCAGCACCAGCGCGATGATCCCCTTGGTGATCGCGGCGTTCGAATCGGCGAGGAAGTGGAGGCGGCCATCCGGAGTCGTCGTTGGATAGACCCAGACCGAGGCCGAGCATCCCCGCACCAACGTCGCGTCGGTCTTGAGCGCCTCGGGCATCGACTCCAGGCCACGGCCGAGATCGATCAGCAGGCGATAGCGATCGTCGGCGTCGAGGAATTCATATTCTTCGAGGATGTCTGCGATATCGGGCATGGGGCGCCCGCTAGGCGAGATTTGCGGCTACGTCATCCCAGCGAAGGCTGGGATCTTTCGAAAGGACGCCCTTGCCGCACGAGATCCCAGCTTTCGCTGGGATGACGCGCTCCTAGAGCTCCACCCCCGCCGCGATCGCCTCCAGCTTGCGCACGCGCTCCTTGAGGTCCGCCAGTTCGATGCGGGCGCCCGAGGGCGAGGGGCTCGGCATCTCTCCGCCGCGACGGCCTTCCAGCTCCAGCCGGCGCAGCGCCAGCCATTCGTGCCAGGCCTTGAGTCCTGCCAGCGCGATCACGACGAGCCCGGCAAGCGCGGCGGCGGCGATGGTCGCGGGAATGAGCGGATCGGTCATCACTGAACCTCCCTGTCACGATTGGCGCGGCGCTGATCGCGCAGCTGTTCGATTTCCTGTTCGAGCGCGAGTCCGCGATTGCGGTCGCTGTCGGTGACGATGCGCTCCAGCACCTGGATACGGTCCTTGAGCTGGCGGACCTCGCCGCGCAGCCGATCGGCCTCGCCATCGTCGCGCTGCGGCAAGGCATAGTCCTCCTCCCCGCGGCGACCACGACGGCCGCGCGGCGCGACGCCGTACTTCGCCTGCACGATCCGGCTGACCGCGAAGATCAGCACGATCAGCACCACCATGATTTCACCGCTACGCATGAGCCTGTTGCTCCTTCGAAATTCTTAGATCAGTTGACCGGCTTGTCGCGAAGCCGCTCGATCTCGTCGCCCAAGTGGGTCGAACGATCAGTCAGGATCCGCTCCAGCACGGCGACACGCTGTTCGAGCCGCTCGGTCTTCGCCGCATATTGGGCGGCGCGCTCGGCGGTCTGGTCGGTCAGCGCGTGGCGCATCGCTTCCTTGTGATCGAGCCAGCGCTTGAAGACGTTGCTGCCGACCCCGAGCGTGACCGGCAGGCCGACCACGATCGTGAAGAAGGCGAGAAAGGCGAAAGTGCTCATCGTCCGTGCCTCAGTTGATCGGCTTGTCGCGAAGCCGCTCGATCTCGTCACCGAGATGGGTCGAACGGTCGGTCAGGATGCGTTCCAGCACCGCGACCCGCTGCTTGAGGCGCTCGGTCTCGGCCGCCGAGGTCGCCGCCTGATCGGCGGTGCGCTGGCTGATCCGGTCGAGCTCGCGCTCCTTCAGCGAGAGCCAGCGCTTGACCACGCCGGAGAAGATCGCGGCGATCGGGATGAGAACCCAGATCCAGGCTTCGGGATGGTGCATCGGTGCGTCTCTTCGCTCAAATCAGTTGGTGGGACCGCGCAACTGCTCGATCTCGTGGGTGAGACGATAGCTGCCATCGGTGACGATCCGCTCGACGGTGGCGAGCCGATCCTTGACCGCGCCGAGTTCGGCACGGAGCTGGGCATTCTCCTGGGTGACGAGCTTCATCCGCTCCATCGCCTCGTCGTTGGTCTTGGGATAGACCGACTGGCCCCAGCCATTTTCGAGCGGGTAGCCGTGCTTCACCCGGAGCCAGGTGGTGAACACCCAGCCGCCGATCCCCAGCACCGCCATCATCACGATCAGCGGCGCGAACTCGCGGAAGAACAGGACCTTTTCCATCGTGGATCTCCCTCTAGCGGTTGACGTTGCGTCAACCGCAAGCCCCTAGCGAAGCGCCTCGATCTCGTCGGCGAGCCGGCGGTTCTGGCTGGTGACGTGGGTCTCGACCCCGGCAAGGCGGCGATCGATGTCGCGGAACTTGGAGCGGACGTCGCGGACCGAATGGCCGGGCCGGGCGCGGACCTTCTGCCAGAATTTGCGATCCTCGGTGTCCTCGTAGTCGAACTCGCTCGGCTTGTTCTGGGCGAGCCAGCCGACCAGGAAATAGGCCAGCAGCAGGCCGCCGCCCATGAAGCCGGTGGCGAAGCCGATCAGCACATAGCCGACGCGGACGAGCAGCGGATCGATGCCGGTGTAATCGGCGATCCCCGAACAGACGCCCAGGAACTTGCCATTGCGCTTGTCGAGATAGAAGCGGGTGCGACGCGGTGTCATGTCATGCGATTCCCTTGTGTCCTTGAGTGATCAGCGGCGGCGATCGAGTTCGCGCCGGCGCTCGTTGATGTGGTCGAAAACGTGATCCTGATCGCGCTGGTCGGCGAGACGCTCGGTCTCGGGCCGGCGGAAGGTGGGATCGTCGGCGGCGACGATACGCTCGATCGTGGCGAGGCGGTCGTCGAGGCGGCGGGCGAGATCGTGGAGCTCGTCGAGCAGATTCTCGTCCTCGATCGAGAGGCCACCGTTCTTCTTCCACTGCGTGACGTAGTGGAAGATCAGCCACGGCAGCGCCACGAAGAGCATGCCGACGATGCCGAGCGGGATAAGCACGTCTTCCATCGTCTCAGCCCTCCTGGCCGGAGATGCGCGCCTGGGCACGGGCCTTCAGCGCGGCGAGCTCGGCATCGACCTTCTCGGACGAGCGCAGCTCGGCAATCTCTTCTTCCAGCGTCTTCTGGATGCCGAAGCCGGCGGCATCTGCGCGGCCCTCGGCCAGATCGACGCGGCGTTCCAGCACGTCGAAGCGGGAGAAAGCGTCCTCGGTCTTTTGCCCTGCATACATCTCGCGCATCTTGGTGCGGTTGTTGGCGCTCTCGAGTCGGGTCGAGATCGAATTCTGGCGGGCACGGGCCTCGCGCAGCTTGTTCTGCAGCTTGGTGATGTCGACCTCGCAGGCGGACAGCGCCTCGTCGATCGCGCCGATCTCTTCCTGCAGCTGCTCGATCAGGTCCGAAGACTTCTGCTTTTCGACCAGCGCCTGTTTGGCGAGATCGTCACGGCCCTTCGAGAGTGCGAGCTCGGCCTTCTCCAGCCAGCCATCCTGGACCTGGCCCAGCTTGGCGATCTGGCGGCGCATCTCCTTCTGATCGGCGATGTGGCGGGCGGCGGAGGCGCGAACCTCGACCAGCGTCTCTTCCATCTCGAGGATGATCATGCGGATCATCTTCGCCGGATCTTCCGCGCGATCGAGCAGATCGGTCATGTTGGCCGCGATGATGTCGCGCGTGCGGGAGAAGATGCCCATAATGAATTGCTCCTTGGTTACTCGGGGTACGCTGGTTTCGTCGGGTACCCGGTCGCGCCAGATGCCCCACGATAGCGCCGGGGCCGGCAAAGGGGAAAGGGCCGACCCCGGCATCTTCGTCATTTTGCGTTGACCTTGGCAGTGCTGGTGCCGGCAGCGGCATACTGGACGGCGGCAGCTTCCTTCGCGCGCTCCATGGCGACACGCTGCTGCGAAGCACCGTTGAGCAGGCGGACGACCACGGTCTGGCCAGCGGCGGGCAGAGCCGGATAGTCGAGGTCACGCGCGGTGCGGACGGCGACACGATCGAACTCTTCGTCCTGGCTCGACTTCAGCAGCGTCGCGCCGGCATAGCGGCCATTGCTGTCGAAGCGGACCGCGACGCGGGCTTCACCGACCTTGTCATTGCTGCCCGCGACCGGCGCACCGGCGTCGAGCTGCTGCTCGACCGCAGCCTTCCAGGTCTTGACCGGGGCGGTTTCGGCCTGGGCCGGACCCGCGACACCGAAGATGCAGACCGCCGACAGCGCAACCGCGCCGACCGCCGATACCGTGACCCGTTGAACGTCTGATTTGTCGAACTTGAACATGATAATCTCCTGAACCTTGGCTTTTTCCGAATGTCTGCGCCGATCGTTGCCGGCGACGTGACAAGCATTGCAGGAGGCGTGCCAGTTTTTCATCACGTTGAAATTGCTCGATTTTGGGAAAAGGTGCGGCAGAGAAGGTCATTTCGAGCTTGCCAATCTGTGGGAAATTACGCCAATCCATGGGAATGGATCGCGACGTCCAATTCATCGGCCAGTCTTCCGAATTTCTCGACACGGTCGAGCGCGCCAGCCGCGCCGCCGCGCTCAACCGCCCAGTGCTGGTGATCGGCGAGCGGGGCACCGGCAAGGAGCTGATCGCCGAGCGCCTGCACCGCCTCTCCAACCGCTGGAGCGGGCCGCTGATCACGCTGAATTGCGCCGCACTTCCGGAGACGCTGATCGAGGCCGAGCTGTTCGGCCACGAAGCCGGCGCCTTCACCGGCGCGACCCGGGCACGTGCCGGGCGGTTCGAGGAAGCCGACGGCGGCACGCTCTTCCTCGACGAGCTGGCGACGCTCAGCCAGGGCGCGCAGGAGCGGCTGCTGCGTGCGGTCGAATATGGCGAAGTCACGCGGATCGGCTCGTCGCGGGCGCTGCGCGTCGACGTCCGCATTGTCGCGGCCACCAACGAACATCTGCCCGCGCTGGCCGAATCCGGACGGTTCCGCGCCGATCTGCTCGATCGGCTGTGCTTCGAGGTGATCACGCTGCCGCCGCTCCGCGCCCGCGAAGGCGACATCCCCATGCTCGCCGATCATTTCGGGCGACGAATGGCGGCGGAGATGGGCTGGCCGCGCTGGCCGGGCTTCAGCCCGCGCGCCGCCGAGGATCTGGCGAGCTATGCCTGGCCCGGCAACGTCCGCGAATTGCGCAACGTCGTCGAGCGCGCGGTCTATCGCTGCGACGAGACCGACAGGCCGATCGACGAGATCATCTTCGATCCCTTCCTGTCGCCGTGGCGATTGGCGCCGATGAAGGGCGCGACCGAACCATCGACCGCCGTCGTCGTGGCAGCATCACCCGCGCCCGCGGCACCGTCGCAACCCGCGCACGACTGCGAAGACCTGCGCGCCGCCTGCCATGCCTACGAGCGCCAGCTTCTGGAAGGCGCGCTGGCGCGGTGCCGCTACAACCAACGCGCCACCGCGACCGCGCTCAAGCTGACCTACGATCAGCTGCGTCACGCTCTCCGGCGGCACGACCTTTTAGAGAAGGCCGCCGGATAAACCTTTAGACCGGCATCGACTGGTAAGTCGCCATCGCCAGGAGCATCGGGATCGAGAGCACCGTGTTGGTGCGCGACGCCAGCATCGCCATGCGGGCCGACTTCGCCTTGCTGGCATCGTCGGCCGGCACGAGCCCCAGCGCACGCTTCTGGTTCGGCCAGATGATCGCCCACACGTTGATCGCCATGATCAGCGCGAGGTACATGCCGATGCCGATCAGGCGGAAGCCCGGCTGCAGCGTGAACGCCTCGTGCGCATAGCCCATCAGCACCGCGATGGTCAGGCCGGTCAGCACGGTCAGGACCGCAGCCCAGCGGAAGAAGAACAGTGCCTTGGGCGCGATGTACTTCGAGACGCCCGGCTTCAGCTCGGCCGGGATCGCCGGCATCGTCGGGATCTGCACGAAGTTGAAATAATAGAGCAGGCCGATCCAGGTGATGCCGAAGAAGACGTGCAGCCAGCGGAAGATCGCCTGCGGCTGGATGTCCCCCAGGTTCGGGTGAAGAACGCCGAGCAGGATCAGCGCCAGCACGAGGCCGGTGATCAGCGCGAGATGCAAATTCTCTAGAAGCTTTGCCATGGTCCCTCCGTTTCGGCGCGCCCCCGCGCCAGCGGTATTCATTTCTATGCCGTGACGATGCCACAGCCGACTCGGCGATTCCAGCGCGTTCGTTGCGGGGGCATCCTGCTTTCCGGCGGCCAAGGAAAATTTGGCGGACTTTCGGGAGCCTGTTCCCTAGGCCGCTCGTTAAGCCCCCGACCCCATCCTCCCATAATCGAGGTTCATCATGGCATTCGAACTGCCCCCGCTTCCCTTCGCCCCCACCGCGCTCGAGCCGCACATGTCGGCAGAGACGTTCGATTATCACCACGGCAAGCATCACAAGGCCTATGTCGACAAGGTCAACGGCTGGATCGACGAGAAGGGCCTCGCCGGCCTGTCGCTGATCGACGTGGTGAAGAAGGCCAAGGACACCGCCGACAAGGGCCTGTTCAACAACGCCGCGCAGATCTGGAACCACACCTTCTTCTGGAAGTCGCTGGCGCCGACCGGCACCAAGCCTTCGGCCAAGCTACAGGGCCTGATCGACAGCGGCTTCGGATCGACCGACGCCTTGCTCAAGAAGCTCGCCGAGGAGGCCGTCGGCCATTTCGCGAGCGGCTGGGCCTGGCTGGTGCTGGAAGGCGATGCGCTGAAGGTCACGTCCTACCATGATGCCGACACGCCGATCGCCCATGGCGCAACGCCGCTGTTCACGCTCGATGTGTGGGAACACGCCTATTACATCGACTATCGCAACGCCCGGCCGAAGTTCGCGGAAGGCGTACTGTCCAACATCGTCAACTGGGACTTCGTCTCGGAAAACCTCGACGGTCAGGGCGCCAGCCGCGCCGATCAGGAGCAGTAAAAGCCGGACCTAGTCGCGGTTCGCCGAGAGGGCGGCCGCGGCGGCCTGGCCGGCGGGATCCTTGGGGGCGAGCTCGACAGCCTTCTCCCAGGCGATCCGCGCCGCCGCGATGACGCCCTTGGCGGCGGCGATGTTGCCAGCTTCCAGCGCGACCGCGGCATCGTCGGGGGCGAGCTGGATCGCCTGGCCGATGTCGGCTTCGGCGCGATCATAATCCTTCTGGCGGCGGGCGAGCGTGGCGGAGAGCAGCCAGGCGAACGAATCCTGCGGCGTCAGCTTCACGGCATTGTCGAGATCGACGCGGGCGGCGGCGAGGTCCTTGAGGCCGACGTCGGCGCGGGCGCGATCCAGATAGGCCTCGCCGCGCGCCTGCGACGCCATCGGCAGCGGGATCGCATGATCGAGATCGCCGCGCGCCCGGCCGGGATCGTCGGCGGCGAGGGCGGCATTGCCTCCCTGCACCCAGAGCGACGCGGCGCGATTGTCCTTCGCGAGCTCCGCTTCGGCCGCGGTCTTCTCGAACACGGTCGCGGCCGAGGTCCAGCGCTGGGCGGCGGAGTAAGCGAGGCCGAGGCAGTGATAAGCGGGAATGGTCTTGGCCGAGCCTGCCCAGGCTTCCGCCTCGGTCGCGGCGCGAACGGGATCGCTGCGGGTCAGCGCCACGCAGTTGGTGAAGCGCTGGACTTCGCTTCCCGGCATGGTGGCGACGGTCGTGGCGGCAGCGAGAAAGGGAAGGATCATGCGGACTCGACGAGGCGGGAGACCGTCGCCACCAGCAGATCCAGGTCCTGCGGGCGCGACAGACGGTGGTCGCCATCCTTGATCAATATCGTCTGCACATCGGCTGAACGCACCGCCCGCCCCAGGCGGAAGGCGATCGACGGCGGCACGATATCGTCGAGCAGGCCGTGCAGCAGCCGTACCGGGCCATCGAAGCCGATCTCGCCGTCGAGCAGCAGATTGGCCTGCCCGCTCCGCCAGAAATCGAGCGTGGTGATCTGCGGATCGCCATAATCGGAAGGCCGGGCGAGCAGCCCATCCTCGTGCAGCACCGCGCGCGTGGCGTCGTCGAAGCCCCAGTCGGTGAAATCGGGCGCGGCGGCGATGCCGACGAGACCCGCGATCCGCTCGGCCCTGGCGAGCATCACCAGCAGCATCAGCCACCCGCCCATCGACGATCCGACCAGCACGAGCGGGCCGCCGGTCAGGGCGTCGATCGCATCGATCACGTCGTCGCGCCAGTTCGCCAGCGTCTCCGCGCCGAACACGCCTTCGCTGGCGCCGCAACCGGCATAGTCGAGCCGCAGCATCGCGCGGCCGTTTGCCGCCGCCCATTCGGCGAGCGCCGTCGCCTTGCCGCCGCTCATGTCCGAGGCGTAACCCGGCAGGAACACGATCGTCGGTCCGCGGCCGCGCAGCGCCTCGTAAGCGATGGCGGGGCGATCGGGGCGCTGGAGCATCTCTGGCATGGCCGCGATCTAGGCGCTCCGCCGCGGCGATGCGAGGGGCTCGACCAACAAGCTGCACTGCGGCATGTTGCCGCCATGAGCGAAGCGGCAGACGGCTTTGGGGCAATCGCGACGGCAAGCCTGATGGCGCGAGAGATCGAGCGCGCGGGCCGGGGCGCCCCGGCGTCGGGCCATGAGATCGACGAGCCCTGCGCCAATTGCGGCACCGAGCGCGTCGGCCCTTATTGCCACGCCTGCGGGCAGGCCGGGCACCTGCACCGCAACATGATGGCGCTGGTCCACGACATCGCGCACGGCGTCTTCCACTTCGAGGGCAAGACCTGGAACACGCTGCCGATGCTGGCGTGGAAGCCGGGCGAGTTGACCCGCCGCTATGTCCATGGCGAGCGCGTCAAGTTCGTCTCGCCGATGGCGCTGTTCCTCTTCTCGGTCTTCCTGATGTTCGCCGTGCTCTCGAACTTCGGCCATCACGGCACGTCCGAGACCCCGCACAAGTCGGTCGCGGCACTGACCAAGACAGACAAGCAGAAGCAGAAGCTGGCAACCGAGATCATGACGCTGAAGGCCGTCCGCGCGACCACGCCGGCGGCCGCGGAAAAGGATCTGAATGCCGAGATCGCCAAGGCGGAGAAGGATCTGAAGGCGCTGTCGGTGCCGGGTCAGGTTCAGTCGATCGTCCAGCCGAAGGCCGACGGCAGCGACGATGCGGCCCGTTCCGAACTGAGGGAAAACGGCTTCAACACCGGCCTCGGCTGGTTCGATCGGCTCGTCAGCCATTATTCCAAGAACCCCGAACTCGCCGCCTACAAGCTGAAGACCTATGGCTACAAATACAGCTGGGCGCTGATCCCGATCTCGCTGCCATTCATCTGGCTGCTCTTCTTCTGGCGGCGCGACGTCGGCATGTACGATCACGCCATCTTCTCGATATACTCGCTGACCTTCATGTCGCTGGCGGTGGTGGTTCTGGCAGGGCTGAGCATGATCGGCGTGTCGGGTCCCTTCCTATGGCTGATCGCGATGATCGTCGCGCCGATCCACATGTATCGCCAGCTGAAGGGCGCCTATCTGCTCGGCCGCTGGGGTGCGCTGTGGCGGACCTTCGCGCTTCTGATCATCACGACGATCACGTCGAGCCTGTTCCTGTCCTTCCTGGTCTGGATGGGCAGCGACTGATCCTCAATCGAGGCAGGCCAGGACGCGCGCCGCGAGGCCATCGATCGCGGCCCGCATCTCGGGCGTGTCGACGATGTGCGGATCGGGATCGATCGCGCAGAGCGTGCCGAAGAAATCGCCGTCCGACAGCATCAGCGGCACCGACACGTAGCTGCGGAAGCCGTAGAGCCGCGGCGTCGGATGGCTCCACCACGCCGCGCTGTTCTGGACATCGTCGATATAGACCGCCCGCCGGCTCGCGCGGATCTCGTCGCAGATCGTGGTCTTGAGCTCCAGCTCGCCGCCCGCCTCCAGCCCGAAGCCGATCCGGTTGTTGACCTGGCAGGCGATCCACTGCCGCTCCGTCACCCGCGCAACCGCCGAAAAGCCCATCTGGGTCAGCGCGCACAACTCTTCCAGCACGGCATCGACCACCGGATTGTTGGCGAGCATCGTCAGATCGTCGTCGTGGATCGGCATGGGGCTTCTCTTGAACCTCGGCACTAGGCGAAGCAATCCATCCCCGAAGCGAGGGAAGCAAAGGAAAAGGCCGGAGGATTTCTCCCCCGGCCTTTCCTGTTTCGACGTAACGGTCGGTGTGGACTTAGAAGTCCATGCCGCCCATGCCGCCGGGCATGCCGCCCATTGCGGGCGCCTTGTCGTCGGACGGGGCCTCGGCGATCGTCGCCTCGGTGGTGATGAGCAGGCCGGCAACCGAGGCCGCGTTCTGCAGGGCGGTGCGGACGACCTTGGTCGGGTCGATCACGCCGGCTGCGACGAGGTTCTCGTACTTCTCGGTCTGCGCGTTGAAGCCGAGCGTCGTGTCGTTGCTCTCGAGCAGCTTGCCCGAGACGACGGCGCCGTCATGACCCGCGTTCTGAGCGATCTGGCGAACCAGCGCGGTCAGCGACTTGCGGATGATGTCGATGCCGCGGGTCTGGTCGTCGTTGGCACCGGTCAGGCCTTCGAGCGCCTTCGTGGCATAGAGCAGCGCCGTGCCGCCGCCGGGGACGATGCCCTCTTCGACAGCCGCGCGGGTCGCGTGGAGAGCGTCGTCGACGCGATCCTTGCGCTCCTTGACCTCGACCTCGGACGAACCGCCGACCTTGATCACGGCAACGCCGCCGGCGAGCTTGGCGAGACGCTCCTGGAGCTTCTCACGGTCGTAATCGCTGGTGGTGTTCTCGATCTGCTTGCGGATCGCCTCGACGCGGCCCTTGATCGAATCGGCTTCACCGGCGCCATCGACGATGGTGGTGTTGTCCTTGTCGATCGAGACGCGCTTGGCGGTGCCGAGCATGCCGAGGGTCACGTTCTCGAGCTTGATGCCGAGATCTTCCGAGATGACTTCGCCCTTGGTCAGGATCGCGATGTCTTCCAGCATCGCCTTGCGGCGATCGCCGAAGCCCGGCGCCTTGACGGCGGCGACCTTCAGGCCGCCACGCAGCTTGTTGACGACGAGCGTGGCCAGAGCCTCACCCTCGATGTCCTCGGCGATGATCAGGAGCGGGCGGCCCGACTGGACGACGGCTTCCAGGATCGGAAGGATCGCCTGCAGATTCGACAGCTTCTTCTCGTGGATCAGGATGTACGGATCGGTCAGCTCGACCGTCATCTTGTCCGGGTTCGTGATGAAATAGGGGCTCAGGTAGCCACGGTCGAACTGCATGCCCTCGACGACGTCGAGCTCGAAATCGAGACCCTTCGCTTCCTCGACGGTGATCACGCCTTCCTTGCCGACCTTCTCCATCGCCTCGGCGATCTTCTCGCCGACGACGGTGTCGCCATTGGCCGAGATGATGCCGACCTGGGCGACTTCCTTGGTGCCGGAAACGGGCTTCGAACGCGCCTTCACGTCGTCGATGACCTTGACGACGGCGAGATCGATGCCGCGCTTCAGGTCCATCGGGTTCATGCCGGCGGCGACCGACTTCATGCCCTCGCGGACGATCGCCTGGGCGAGGACGGTCGCGGTGGTGGTGCCGTCACCGGCGTTGTCGTTGGTCTTCGAGGCCACTTCGCGCAGCATCTGCGCGCCCATGTTCTCATATTTGTCCTTGAGCTCGATCTCCTTGGCGACGGTGACGCCGTCCTTGGTGATGCGCGGTGCGCCGAAGCTCTTGTCGATCACGACGTTGCGGCCCTTGGGGCCGAGCGTCACCTTCACCGCATCGGCGAGGATGTCGACGCCGCGCAGGATGCGCTCACGCGCGTCACGACCGAATTTTACGTCCTTGGCTGCCATCTTGGCTACCTTTCCTATGGTTCGTCATGCCAGCGTAGGCTGGCTGAAAGTCTCGAAAGTCGCGGCAAAGGATAGTCGTCCGTTGCGCGGCCTTGAAACAAAGTTGCTTAGCCGACGATCCCCAGGATGTCGGATTCCTTCATGATCAGCAGATCCTGGCCGTCGAGCTTGACCTCGGTGCCGCTCCACTTGCCGAACAGGATCTTGTCGCCCGCCTTGACGTCGAGCGGCGTAACCTTGCCGTCCTCGGCCTTGGTGCCGGCACCGACGGCGACGACTTCGCCTTCCTGCGGCTTTTCCTTGGCGGTGTCGGGGATGATGATGCCGCCGGCCGTCTTTTCCTCGGCCTCGATGCGCTTCACCAGCACGCGATCGTGCAGCGGTCGGAAACCCATAGTTCTACCCTTTCCTGTCTCTGCCCCCGAACCGGATGGAACCGGGCGCAGCGAATGTCTGTTGGCACTCAGCGTTCGCGAGTGCCAGGTGGCATATGTGGATGGGGTCGGAGCCTGTCAACGGGTGCGGCAAGGGCCGCGCGCGAATAATTTTGGCTGCCTCTCCACACCCGCTCGTGCTGAGCCCTTGCACTACGCCAATTCTAAATCCGCTCATCCCGAGCGTAGTCGAGGGAGGGACAGCATCGAGCGAAGTCGAGATGCGAAGGCTATAATCCAGCCAGACGGCCCTCGGCTACGCTCGGTCCTGCGTGTCCCTCGACTGCGCTCGGGATGAGCGGGGTGGGGTTAGCGTCTAGTCTTCGCCCACGACAATCGCATGACGACGCGCCGCCCCGTTCACGCGACCGGCAGGCTTTCCTGGATCAGCGGCAGCGCGATCGAGCAGGTTACGCCGCGCCGTTCGAGCGTGCGGTGGAGCGTGCCGCGAAGCTGGCCCTCGACGAGTCGCTTGAGCAGGCGCGATCCGAAGCTTTCGATCACGGCGGCGCGGACTTCGGGGCCGTCGCTCTCGCGCCATTCGATCATCAGATGATGCTGCTCGACGCGCCATTCGACGCCGACGCAGCCGCTGCGCGAAGAGAGCGCGCCATGCTTCAGCGCGTTGGTCGCGAGCTCGTTGAGCACGAGGCCGAGCGCGATCGCCTGGCCGCTCTCCAGGATGATGCGCGGCCCTTCGATATGGATGCGCGATTCGATCTCGTTGCGATAGGCGGCCAGCTCTGCCTCGACGAGATCGTTGAGGCTGATCGAGGCTTCACGCGCGAGCTTCTGGTCGATCAGTTCGTGCGCACGGGCCAGCGCCGCGAGGCGGTTGGTGAGCGTGCGCGAATAAGCGGGCGGGATCGACAATACGGCGAGCGCCTGCGCGGCGGTGAAGCTGTTCTTCACCCGGTGGCGCAGTTCGTCGCGTGCCTGTTCGGCATCGGAAAGCGCGCGCGACAGGCTCTGCACGAGCCGGGCATTCTCGAACGCCGCCGCCGCCGCGCGGGCGAGCATCTCCAGCGTCTCGATCGTGTCGGCCGAAGGCTCGAACGCCTCGCTCCAGTAAGCGCCGATCGCGCCCAGGGGATCGTCGACCCGCACCGGCACCATCACCATGCTCTTCACGAACGTCTCGGCATAGAGATGCTGGGGAACGCGCGCGTCGACCGTGATGTCGGGGATGACGATCGTGTCGCCGTGCACCATCGCAAGGCCGCTGATGCACGATTCCATCGGGAATTTCTGACCCTTCCACAGCGGGCGGATCGCATCTTCCTCGACATAGTGGCAGCGATCTTCGTCGCGCAGGATGATGGTGATGCCATCGGAGCCGATCAGGCGGCGGGCGGTGCGGCGGATGATCTCCACCACCTCGTCGATCGATCCCGCGCCGGTCAGCTGACCCACGGCATCGACAAGCCCGCGCATGCGTGCGCGCATCAGGCTATCGGTCGTCATTTTACGGTTACTCACGCTACAGACTATCGATCCTCCCCCAAGGCCCGATCAGTCCCCCGGAGTCGCCATATCACGGGGAATGCCGGCCACCTAGCGGGAAGGGCCGAAGCGGCCGGAGTCGCGGATCCCTGTCACGAAAACATCACCCGTTGCCGCCATGCGCCAAGCCGGGCAGAAAAGGGCGGATTTGGTGGAGCAGATGATGAAGACGCTGGCGATCGTAGCCCTTTCCCTGGCGGCCCTTCCCGCCGTCGCAGCACCGCCTGCGCCGAAGCTTGTCGTCGCCATCTCGGTCGATCAGTTCGCCGGCGATCTCTACAAGCGCTATCGGCCGACCTACAGCGGCGGGCTCAGGCGGCTCTCCCAGGGCGTCACCTTCACCGGCTACCAGAGCCATGCCGCGACCGAGACCTGCCCCGGCCACTCGACGATCCTGACCGGACGCCATCCGACGGGCACCGGCATCGTCGCCAACGAATGGATCGACCGCGAGACCAACAAGTCGCTCTACTGCGTCGCCGTGAAGGGCGCGCCGGACGACGCGCGCGGGCCACAGAATCTGAAGGCCGAAACCTATGGCGACTGGCTGAAGAAGGCCTCGCCCGCCAACCGCGTCTTCGCCGTCTCGGGCAAGGACCGCGCCGCGATCAACATGGGCGGCCACCATGGCGACGGCATCTACTGGTGGGACGAGAAGAAGGGCTTCACCACCTCCTCCTACACCCAGCCGACGACGCTCGAGGTGACCGGCCCGGCCGAGGCGTTCAACGCCGCCACCTTCGCCAAATGGCGCGCGGCGCCGCCGAAGCTGTGGCCCGATCTGCCCGGCCGCTGCACGGCGCTGGAAAAGCCCGAGACGTTCGGCAAGCTCGCCGTATCGGGCAAGGTGCCGCCCGAGATCACCGAGGGCGTCGAGACCGGCGATTTCGTCCTTTCCAAGGATTTCCAGCGCGCGCTGCGGCCCTCGCCGACCTACGACACGCTCGTCCTCGATTTCGCCGACCAGCTGATCGACCAGCGCCACATCGGCCACGGCAAGGGCATCGACCTGTTGGCGCTCAGCTTCTCCGCGACCGACTATATCGGCCACAGCTTCGGCGGTGGCGGGGCCGAGATGTGCGGGCAGCAGGCCGCGCTCGACGCGACGCTCGGCCGGCTCTTCGCCAAGCTCGACAGCCTGCATGTCCCTTATGTGGTGGTCCTGACCGCCGACCATGGCGGCAGCGATCCCGCCGAGCGGCTGGAGGAAAAGGGCGTCGCCGCGACACGGATCGACAGCCGGGCGTTCGTCAAACAGCTCAACGAGGCGCTCAGGCAGCAGCTCAGCCTCGATACGGATGCCGTTTCCGGCGACGATCCCCAGCAATTGGTGATCAGGCGCGATCTCGATCCGGCACTGCGCGCCAAGATCCGCACCGCCGCCATCGCCTGGCTCAAGGCGCGGCCCGAGGTCGTGAAGGTGCTGACGCCCGAAGAGGTGGTCGCCGCCGCTCCGCCCAGGGGCAAGCTGGTCACGAAGCTGACCTTCGCCGAGAAATTCCACGAAAGCTACGATGCCGAGCGCAGCGGCGACATCCAGGTCGTCTTCGTCGAACACGCCTCCTACGGCGTGCCGTCCAAG
>Ga0164294_10000889_pt1 | contig 28276 bp, 16 predicted proteins | sample GEODES005metaG_FD_111479 | JGI IMG/M metagenome (GOLD analysis project Ga0164294, IMG submission 111479) | Oligotrophic lake water microbial communities from Sparkling Lake, Wisconsin, USA - GEODES005 metaG | ecosystem: Environmental > Aquatic > Freshwater > Lake | place: USA: Sparkling Lake...
ATTTCCATGGTGATCACCTCATCTCCCCTGCCCAAAAAAGAGGCAGGGAGGTTAAACACCCTGGTCAATTTTCAACCGATATTCCCCCTCCTAAATGGTCAATTTTCGGCTGACGACAACAGGCAGACTCCATTGCGTTGTATCGGGCGGTGCGAAACTCGCTGACGGACGAATTGCAGCACTGCGCGCGGACTCTCCCTGGACTCTCACCCGAGCTGCCCGATCCCATGACCGTAAATGGCGCCGGCGCATTTGAAGTCGGTGGCCCCGAGGGCGATAACGGCCTCTCGGGCAAAAAACTTGTCGCGGACGCCTACGGACCACGCGTCCCCATCGGTGGGGGCGCCTGGTCGGGCAAAGACTTCTTCAAGGCAGACCGCGCTGGAGGCCTATTGGCCCGGCGCCTGGCCAAAGTGATCGTGCACCTGGGCCTGGCGACTGAGGCCACCGTAACACTTGGCTGGTTCCCCGGCGACCGTGCGGCGAGGGTGTTACGCGTGGATGTGCCGCTGGGTTGTGCTCTGAACTCCTGCGCCGATGGAGGCGGTGCTGGTAATGGCGTCGACCTCGATCGGATGGCTGGTCTGATTGACCTAAGCTTGCTACGCAGCGGTCGGGACTTTGCGAAAGCCGACCTCCTGACGGTCGCACGGTGGGGTCACTTCAGCAACCCGGAGTTGCCGTGGGAGCGGATTGAAAGATTGTGATTGGGTAGCCGAGGATTGATGTATTCCAGCGCTTCAAGTCGAACAACATCTTTAACACTGCAAACCGATTACAGCAGCCATGGCGGGGCAAAGAGTTAAATGTTACTTATATGGTCTCGGTAGGCGTCGAGCGTGAAGCGGGTCTAATGGCTAGATCAGTGCGCCTCATTCTATAAATTCTCCAGAAATCAGACGCCCGGCCGCAATCTCAGCGGCTTTGACATGGGGTCCATTACAAATCAATTGCAAGTTTTCCTTTGTCACCTCAGCACGACTGACAACTGCAAGTTGGTGCGATTTATCACCGCTTTTGGCAGCCCAATTGAGGAACGAGTCGGGGCAGTCGTCGCGTTTCAGGATATTCTTTAAAACCCCAACTGGAAGGGAAAACAATAGGTTGGGGTCTTCCATCAAGAGTAAGTCAAAAGCCGGATTTAAGAAGAATTCCCCGGCAAAGGTGGGGGCCAAGAAGAGCAATACTTCTTTCGAAGTCTGCGAGTTCCGGGCAACATTGCGTCGAGTAGCTTTGTCTGGCGACCTCGCCAACTTCGCAAGCAAATCCGCACTCGCGTTGGGATGAAGAGCAATTATGCGATTGATCTTAAATGAGCGAAAAGCAAAACTCTCCAATGTGGATATGTCAAGTTCCACATCCTCAAGTATCTTCGCCACTTCACACTCATCTGCAGCGAGTGTTTCAAGACCGCTCATCTTTTTAGCGTCAGGAGTTCGCGGATCACCTCACTAAACTCCATGGGATTGAGGGTGTCCGGAATGGTGACGTCAAGTTCCTGCTCCTTCGCGCTCATCTCATAATCGGTAATATGCACGCCAGGCTCCGCGCAAATTGAGGCTTCTCCGCCGGAAAATCTTCTTCCAAATGACCAAATCCAGCCGCCATCACCGACATCGGTTGTCCATCCCATTGCCAGAAGGCCTTTAAGCGCTTTCGATGGAACGGTTGCCCCGTGGAGTCCAAAACGATTTGCCTCCAAATCCTCTGTTGCGCGGTAGATCTTGCGAACAAGTTGCGCAAACGGTTGAATCAGCTTGTTCTTGGCGAACAACTTCTGCCAAGCTGCAAGGGAAGTCTCGCCCATCAATAATGGGTGAAGTATGCCAACAAATGATCCGTCCGCCACTTCAACTGGATTGCCTTCAGCATCCACAAAAGCATTTTCCGAATTGACCATGAATGCCACGGACAGCTTCGACTTTGACGGGAAGAGCCCCCAGACCAGTCCCTTGACAAGATTCTGCAGCAACGGACTTGCCACAAATAGCGCCTTAAAATCTGACCCTGTCCACCTTCGCGAATTCACCATTGCCAGTTCAAGCCGCTCCAATTGAAGCTTCGCAACAGGCCGCAATTCCTTGCACAGAGTAGACCATACCGCGGCGGACTCTTTTGCGAGGTCTTTGTCATCGTCCTTCCCTGCTGCTGGGAGCGCTTTCACCACCGATCCGGCAGCATCTTTGATCACCGGCTTGAGCATTGCGTCTACAGAGCCCATGAAATACCGAGAACCAAAATTCAATTTGATATCACCCTGTGCTGACAATCCGAAGTCAGGAACCAGGCGGTCCTCCAACTGCTGTGGCGTCAAATCGCGGGCGACTGCGATTTTGCTCATCATCTCCTGAGCACTGTCGAGAACGGACTGATACTTGTTCTTCTGGGAGATCGCCTGGATCTGACTCAGAGCAACATCACTACCGATCGCAGCAAGAATCTCGAGTCCTTTTCGTGCCTTCGGCGTACCATTCTCACGGGGCCAATTCCTGATATATCGTGTCAACTTCCGAGCGCAAGTATCGTCTCCGAGATAGGCCAGCGAGTCAAAGATCCATTCACTGTCTTTCTTGCCCTTGGCAGCCCACTCCTCAAATGCCCCCCATGCAAAGCTCGCAAGCGACGTTGGATCGCAAGCATCAATGACGTCATCTAATGCTGGAGATCGCACTTCAGAACTCGATAGCGACATCATATTTGCAAGTGCAGTAATTGAATATTCGGGAAGCGCTTTACTGTTTGACTTCAACCTCGGGGAAGGATAGACATCCGCACTCCAGAACTTCGGCATTTTCGGGGTATTTGCCGGCATGAAGTCCGCTTTATGATCCTGAGATAACGTCTCAGCAATCGACTCAATCACATCGTCACCGAACTGTGCGGCAACACCTTCTACTACCTGTTTATAGCCATTTGACGCCAAAAATCGCAAACTCGATTCCGCCGCAGATCTATCCTTACCCACCTTTGAAACCGCATCAACGATGAGTCCCATTGCGCACGACTCGGGGAACCTCAAAGCCCATTGACGCGCGGTACCGGTGTAGGGGCCAGAAACCATCCCTCGGGACATGAGAGATGCACACCCAGGTGCATCAACAAATCGAAGGGCATCTGTTAACTTAGGAAACTTTCGCTGCGCATCCAAAATACCCGGCAGCACCGCGATATCAAATCTGGCAAGGAGATAAAAAATCTCGTCACAACCTATAGAACGTGTCTTCCATTCAACCTCAATAGCAACTTTCTCACAAATAGACACCCCATTGCTATTCCAAAAATTAATGAACTCAAGGTTACTTTCGGAATTCCAATTCTTAAACAATGCACTGAATTTTATTGTACCCTTCTTACTTAGCAACCCAGACAAATAGACTTGCTGACGCTCCGTCTCTGAATCAGGATTCGACAAATTCCTCTCTGAAGAATGTCTCTTAAACTCATGAAGGATTGACCCCTTTAAACCTTCCGGCCAATGAATCGCCCCCTGGCGACAATCAATTGACTTAATAATCTCGCTAATACGCGCGGCAGGAAGTACTATCTCCTTACGCGGCGATCGCTTAATTGGCCAACCGCCCTTCCTCAGGATTGGAGGAAGGTCAGCGTCATCAGCGATATTATTGTTCTTGGTAAACCTAGCCAAGAGCGCATCAAATTGTTCTTGCGCCTCTGGGCCTATGCAGATGACCCTGCACCGAAGGAGATCTGAATTCGCTCGGGCTAATTTTTCAAATATCTTTTTAAACCTAACGAAGTGCTCGAGGCTCAATTTTATCTCCGCGCCACGCTCAAGGAGAATCTTGGACAGTGGGAGGTTGTCATCACGAATGGCGCTCAATAAATTTTTCCCCTCAGACGCACTCGGCTTAGCACCGGCTGTGATTAACAACATCAGGTTGTCGGGGGATGCATAGGCCGCAGCGGATTGATCCCTCTTGTCCAACAGATCAAGATTTGCACCGTGGTCTACAAGTAACTTAACCGACTTGAGGTGAGTATCGCTTCTGACCGCATACATTAAAGCTGTCTTCCCTTCGTTGTCTTGAATGTCCGGATTGACCTTGGAATTCAACAAGATTTTCACGTCATCAAGGTCATTCCCATAACGATAACGCTTCATTACGTGAATCAGCGCGGTTTGCCCGGCTTTATCAATAGCATCGGCACTGCCCCCCCCGGCAATAAGAAGAGCCATTGATTTAGTATTAGGGCAAATCATTAATGGCGTCTCACCGAGAGCGTTCACCTCATTAGGGTCAGCTTTCGCGTCTAGCAACAATCTCACCACAGCGTCCGTAGAATGATGTCGTCTCACCCCAAGATGGAGTGCGGTATTTCCTTCGTGGTCCGCGAGTAGAACACTCGATCCCTTTTTCAAAAGTATTTCAGCAACGGTTGCTCTTCCATCGGATGCCGCATGCATTAAGGCAGACCGCTTTTTCTTATCGACCATATTTACGTCTGGTCCAAATTTCAGCAACGCCTTAGTAGTATCTACTCCATGTACCGCGTACATCAATGGAGTGCGGCCCCCATTCGCCTCCCCTTCGTCTCCATCTGCCCTGTCCGGCAGATTAATGTCTGCCCCCGCATTCACTAACAATGGAATATTGGCGGTCCTCCCGTGTTTGCAGCACCAATGCAGCGCACTTTTACCTTCGGCGTCACAATGAGTCACTGAAGCTTTGCACTCAAGGAGGAACTCCACAGCTTTGACATGTCCGCTCGCTGACGCTCGAAAAAGAGGTGTCCTGCCATTGGCATCAATAGAATCGATTATGGCGCCCGCATTCACCAGTTTTTCAATGATGCTAACAGGGCACTCGGTTACCGATGCTGCTAGGGCAAGGGGCGAACTGCCTTCGTTATCTTTTGCATTGACGTCAGCTCCTAGCTCAATCAGAGTTGGTACCATGTCTAACGCGTGCCCCGGTGTTCTAAATGCTGCGTGCAGAGCGTCTGCCTTATCAATATCACTCCCGAGTTGAATCAGCATTTTGACAATTTCGAGATTCGATTCCTTGCGCTCGATCTCGTCCGTTAAGGCTGTTTTGCCATTTTTCGCCTTGTGGTTTAGGTCTGCGCCAAGACTAATGAGGGTGCGAAGTTCATCAAATCTTCGACGCTCCACTGCGACGAACACAGCCGTTTTGCCGCTCTCGTCAGGAAGGTTAACGTCCGCGTTGGCATCAAGCAGCAGTTTTATGAACTCGGGGCCCCTTTCGTATTTCAGTGCTAACGTAAGCGGCGAGCCCATGTACTTTTCGAAAGCATTTGGATCTGCCCCGAGATCTAACAGCAGTTTCAGCTTTTCTAATTGGTGGGGAATTTCTTTTTGATAACACAAACTAATGAGAGGTAAACTTAACAAACTGCTGCCCATTGCTATTGGCAAGTTGATCTCTGGAGCAAATGCCTTTGCGATCTCTCGGGCCTGCTCCATTTCGCCCGCTAGAAAGATGTCGAATTGCTCAGAAGTTATGGACATCACTTTTTCCCTTATAGGATTTACTTAGTCGCTGTAAACGGCCCACCCGTCAATCCAGCGTTTTTATTTGAAGCGGTGAACGATTACCCTCGGATCGTCGAGTTTCTGAATAACCTCAGGGCTGATCTTCGGGTTGTCGCGCAATCTCTTGCGAACCAATTCATCCCGACTCACTGCCAGATTTTTAAAGACGTCTAACGACGCGTTCGGGTGTACCGCAATCAATCGATCGGCAGCATCATCGATGCCACAGACCCCCAGAAGGTCCTCGGGCGTCGAGCTTTCGTTTCTTGCAGTTGCAATCGCGGCAACTCGACCTTTTGAAGTAGATGCGATGATTTGGAGGATTTCTGGGCTCACATGATCGCGTCGAGCAACTGCCAATTTTTCAGTGTCGCTTCCATTTCGGGCTGCCCACTCGATAAAACTTTCAGGGCAATCAACGACATCAAGAATTCCCCGGAGGACTCCGTTATGTAGTTGGAAGAGGAACTCTGGTTGCTCGAGCAGCAACCAATCAAAACTTGGATTTTTAAAAAACTCACGCGGAAATTCAGTGCCAAGCTTAAAAATCAGTTCAGACGACGTAGCAGGATTCGCAGCGATTCGTTTGCGCGTCCCCTCATCGGGACTTTGAGCCAATCGTGACGCCTCGGCTTCGTCTAGTTCTTCGCTACGCGCAATTTCGCGATCAAATTCCGGAAATCTACCAAGTAATGATTCGATATTGCGTAGAAGTAAGCGATGGCGCGATAAAAATGCCGCGTGTCTCTTTTCAGGATTGATGCGTTCAACATTGCCAATCTGAGCGCCTGCCTCGCGTAGCAACTTAACGCAATCAGGACGCCCATAGTCCGCTGCAATCAGAAGCGCTTCCGTCGTTGAATCTGACAACCCAGAGGCCGGGTGATGATCCAGCATGACGGTCAAACAGTCAGGCAACAGTAAGGCGGCCCCCAGCATAAGAGCGGACCACCCGAATCCGTTACGGGTGTGAATGCAATAGCCGGCTCCGAGGAGGATCCTAAGCACCTCAGCCGAGTGAGGCTCCGATCGATGAGGTTGGCACGCTAGATGAAGCGCAGTGTTGCCACGTTCGTCGACACTCTCCAACGCTAGTTCGGGCAATATCCTCCTAATTAGACCAATGTCATGGCGCCTTATCTTCGAACTGACAATTGCCGAGATACCTTGAGCAGTTGTACTGTTAGACATAAGTAGGTAATTCGACAGTCGGTTAGCCCATTCGGATCACGTCGCCAAACGGAAACCGAGTAGAATCCAGGCCGCCGGGCAAGACCACCCAAAGCAACGGGGAGTTCGGCGCATTTGTCGGGAAGGTGCCGAAGCCGTCCGTAAAGTAGATGCAGATCGGCAGGTGCCCCGCCGCTTCCTCCTTCTCTACCCAGTCAAAGAATGGACAAAAAGAGGTGCCTCCACCACCAAGAGGTGGGGGTACAGGGGTGCCACGACTGAACTCGTAAGGCCCGTAGAGGTCCGCATCGGCAAAGAACAGCATTCCCTTAATGTGAGGATATGCATCCAAAATCGCCTCTACTTCGCCAAGGAAGGCGCTTAGTTCTTGTCCCTGAATCGACCCGCTAGTGTCGATCACAATCGCGACGTCAACGCTCTCGCCCTGCATCTCCTCGAGATAAAGTTTCTTGTGTACAAATCGACGATCAAAACCTTGAAAATCGAATGGAGTCGACACCACGAATTGGCTCAAGACTTCTCGCCAACCGACTGACGCGGACGTCGCACTTTGAAGTTCTCTTGACGCACCGCGGGGATTACTTCCAAATCCCTTATTGAGCCGTCTTGCCATTGCATTGGCTTGAAACAACGCAGTACGCCAATGCCGCTGAAGATTTGTGGTTTGTGCATCAAGAATCGCGTCCTCATCAACATTCATGCCATCAAACATCACGTCGAGCAGGGAAATCTGCGGCACGGCAATCTTTCCCGTGTTGAGTTGCTCATAAACTTCCTCAACACTTAAATGGGCCAAGTCCACATTCTCCACACCGCCATCCGGTAGAGAATAGTTAGTGTCGTCCCGAATCATGCCGTTAACAACTATATCCGCAGCTATGTTCCAAAGCGTGGGTTCGCGCTCTCGTCTTCTGATACCGTGGTTCAACGCAGCATGTAGCAATTCGTGGACAACCAAACCACAAAGCTTTGAAGCGTTAAGCGGTCCAATAAAATTCGGATTGAACCAAATCACCCGACCATTTGTTGCCGCTGTAGCGACCTCGTCAGAAACCCTCAACTCCGCAAACAATGCGAGTGTTCCAAAAAAGGGGTGATCTCCTCTAATCCGCATGACCGCGGATTGCACCCTCCTTGCGGGATCCTGCAAGATATTGCCTAAGCGCTAAAGATTAGGTCTCGCATCTCGCGAGCAAAATCTTTTAGCTCGTTGACCGCGTTGATTTTTTTGGTGAGGACCCCAAATTTATTCTGTTCCCGCATGATCCTAAACAGATCATTTGCATAAAACTGAACCCACTCAGAAGCCGCCTTCTGCCTCAGCCAGATCAAAGCGTTAACCCCCTGATCGACCTCCTTAGTTCGAACAATCAACCCAAAAACAGTCGCGTATCGGGCCGATGCCTCATCGGGAAAAGCCACTTTGCTCTTGCCCCCAAGAATTGAATCTAGGTCTGGCAAGTTCTCATAGACTGCGCAAAATGCCTCAAATTCTGATGTCGCCCCGGACCCGATCGCTGGCTCAGCAGACAACCCTGCGGACATTAGCCGATCGGCCATTACCCAAGATCGCGGCGACGGCCAGGCAGGACTCTGTGGATCAATGTGGTGCATCAAAGAGGGTCTAAACGCCAGGAAGGCTAGTACCTTTTCAGATACTGCCCCCAACCTCAGACCCCAGGCCTTAAAGCTGTCAAAGTCTGGCGAGAGATTCAAATGAATAAAGCGGTTTGCTAACGCAGATGGCATCTCGAAGACCGCCGCCTTGTCCGACTTTCTGTTTCCCGCCGCCCAAATAAACCAGTCGGGGGGAACGACATAACTCCCCATCCGGCGGTCCAAGATCAACTGTTGAGCAATACCCTGCATCGTTGGAGGGGCCATGTTGATCTCATCAAGGAATAAGATCCCCTGGCCCTCGTTCGGCAGAAATTCAGGCGGGAACCAACGCGAAACGCCGTCTTCTGCAACCGGCAACCCCCTCAAATCGGTCGGCGCTAGTTGACTGAGGCGAAGGTCAACGAGATCTAAAGAATTAGCCTTTGCGACATCCGCAACGATGCTTGACTTGCCAATCCCAGGTGGCCCCCAAAGCATCACGCTGAGTTGCAAACGATTCTTGACCAGCCCCGAAAGATACGGAGAAAGTTCCTGGGGCGTCATAAGTGCTGCACCGATAAAAGCTTGTTCAGTTCAAGTTCCGAAATTATCGCAACGCCTAGTTTCTTTGCTTTCTGCGCTTTACCACTCACTGAATCGGCATCGGCGAGCACCAAATAGCTAAGTCCCTTACTTACCTCGTCGACCAAGTCATAGCCGGCAGCGAGTAACGGGGCTTCATAGTCGGATTTCTTATTACCACTGGGCAGCTTTCCGCTGATGCAGACTGTCTTACGCGGCGCGAGATCGAGATCGGTAGTCGAATGAAGGTCAACCTGCGGCGGAAGAATATCCACTCCGTTGGCGAGCATCTTGTCGATGACAGTCGCCATCGAATCGATGCCGTCCTGAATAGAGTTACCAATGTTGGGGGCACCAGCCAGAGCGGCAACCCGAGCGTCTCGCAACTTGCCGCTCCGCCATGCCTCGAGGTCGTCCAGTTCGCCCTGAGCCGCCTGAATCATGAGTTCGACGCGCCGCTTACCCAAATGCTCGAGTCCTAGAGATCCCAAAAATTGGCTAAGGCTCAGGACTCTTTTCGCCTCGATTTCTTCGAGGATACTTGTCGCCCGTTTCTCGCCCAACTTGAGGTCCCGCTCCGAGTGAGTGACAAGATTAGCCAACTCTTCGAACCGGTTTCGAAGCGTGTAGAGGTCGGCGGCATCCTCGATGTTCATTTGGGTCAGCATGCTCTCCAGAACAACATCGCCGATACCCAAGATATCGAGACTACTAATCCATCGGCTAATTTTGCCACTGGACTTTTTAGAACAAGTCGGATTACGGCACTCCAGAATCACCCCTTCGTCGCCCCCAGTGTTGATTCGACGCCCAACTTGGCCACCACAAAAGGGACAGACTTGAGGCGCGAGAATCGGCTGCCTAGAGAGGGGGCGAGCAGTCACCCTGACAACCTTCGGGATGATGTCATTTGCTTTGATGACCCAGACCGAATCGCCAATGGCCAGATCCAACCGAGAGATCTCATCAAAGTTGACCAACGACACACTGCTAACCGTAGTACCACCAATATCCACCGGCCTCAATTGACCTGTAGGTACGATCGACCCCGTATGTCCGCCGCTAATCACCACGCCGATCAATTCTGTTTGCGCCCCGGACGAATCAAATTTCCAGGCAACCTGGCCCTTAGGCCTCCCACCGGTTACACCCATACGTTCCTGGAGGGCCAGGTCATTGACCTTGAGTACCACCCCGTCGATCCAAAAGGCCAACTCATCCCGCTGTTGGGCGACCTCGCGAAAGTAGGCGATGGCGTCCTCGGTCGTACTGCAAAGGCGGTACGGCATGAGGTTAAAGCCAAGTTCAGTCAGACGTTGCGCTTTCTCGAACTCCGTCCTAAATCGGTAAGCCTTCCCGTCGCGGGTTTCGTCGATATCGAAAACGAATGCTGTTAGGAAATCACTTTGGTGACCATTCTTGCGTCCCATGATGCCGTTTCCAGCATTACGAGGGTTCTTGCTGCGGATCGGATCAATGGCCGTCCAATCGGCGACAGTCAAAATCGCTTCAAAGCGAACGGCACCGGTAAATCCGCGCCCGTCAACGGTGCCCACCCAGGCCGGCAAGCCCTTAAAGCGCATTGCATTGGCGGTAATGTCCTCCCCAATGACTCCATCACCTCGAGAAATTGCCTGAGTCAATTTACCCGCCTGATAGTAGGCGGCAGCACTGGCACCGTCCCCTTTGAGGCTGCCATGAAAGCAATTCGAATCTGTCTTAGCGGCCCACGTCAGAAACTCTGTCTCTGAATTCACTTTGCTCTGGCTACCCATCGAGATCGAATGCTGAGCCTTTGTGAGCATCGTATCGGCAGGCACCTGCGCCCCAATGAGGCCTAGTATCGGATCATCAGGTGAAATCGCCCGCAATTGATCTTCAAGAGAATCAAATTCCGCATCGCTCATGACCGGCTCGCCACTGTAATAGTAAGCATGACGGGCCTTGAGGATCTGATTGCGCAATTGATCGAGACTGACCTTACTTGCTGTCATCACGTTCTCGCCAAAAGGATCAAGACTTAACCGGAGCGCGGTTAGAGGCTGGCTTTGCTCTCAGGTTCTTTGACGCTTCCGCTAGCGGCGGCGCTTCGCTCCTGGCTTTTGAGGCCCTCTTCGGGACCTTCGCGTCGACCTCATTCGCTGCTTTCGGCGCAGCCTGAACAACCGCTACCGTCGGTGCACCCAAGGGTTCGACCTTGCTCTGAGCCTTAGCCTTCGGTTCGGCCTTGGAATCCGACTCGGCGGCAATTCCGAGAACGGGCTTCGACGTCTTCGGGGCAACCTTGCTACCTGCCTTAGCCTTAGGTTCGGCCTTGGAATCCGACTCGGCGGCAATTCCGAGAACGGGCTTCGACGTCTTCGGGGCAACCTTGCTACCTGCCTTAGCTTTAGGTCTGGCCTTGGAATCCGACTCGGCGGCTACTACGAGAACGGGCTTCGACGTCTTCGGGGCAACCGCACTCTCTGCCTTAGGCTTCACAGCCGATTTAGCCTTGGGCTTCGGTTTCGCGGGCAAATCCGCACGAACCCCCAAGGCTCCCGCGAGTTGAGTACGAGCCTCGCTAGTTAGTAGCTTATCCAACGAACTCGGGACGTAGCCACCCCGAAGTTTTTCTCGGCTTGCCTTCTCGACCTCAACAGCAGCAGCTTCCTTCGTGACGTTAGTTGCCTTCACCTGGCTGCTTAAACGCTTTGCTGAACGAGATCCCCAATGCGCCGTTACATGCACAGTCGAACCACTGCCCACCGGATGAGTTGTCACCAAATAAATCTTGTCCTCATTACGCTCTGGACGGAAGCAATGCATTGAGAGCTGCACGATTTCTTCAAGAGTTGGTTCGTTAGGCAACGCATTTGAGACAAACTGCAGCATCTTCTCGATACTGTCTTTCGAAAACATTTGCTGCCGACGCAAGAAAAGTGGCAAATCACCTGGATTTAATTTCCCACAATTAAAAATAAACAACTCACCTTGTTTATGCCCACTGCGCACTGTCTGCAGAAACGAATCCCACTCAGCCTCCACCCAGGGAGACTCGATGTGCTCCCGACAAGATGCCACAAGAATCAGTACCTTCGCAGATTCGAGCGCACGCTCAATCGACTTCCCAAACTGCCCCTGCCCGACCTCAGCAAGTGATTCTTCGCTGAAGAAAACCTTCATGTCCCTAGCTTTGAGGGCCTCATAAACGCTACGCGCCGCAGCAGCGTCAGGTGTTGCCTTGCCGTCTTTGCCAGAGTTCTTGAAAGAAAGAAAAACTTCGAAACTCATGAATTCACCTACTCTAACCAATCCCACGAACCAATGCTGGTCGTTCGCGATGCATTAGAAGCCAATTTCCGCTTTCGGACAATGCCTCGATCCCGAGCTCACGAATCACTTGGACGCCTAATTGCTCATTACCAGCTTCAATCGCCTCGTTTATCTTCATAAGGCTAAGATTTAAAGAGACAAACATACGGTCGTAGAGTTTTGCTCGCTCCGCGAAGGCTTTGGTGTCTTTATAGACCTTAATCAGACCAGATGCTGCGAAGCACAACGAAAATGCCAACATTAGGCAGTGAAGCAACCAGTCATTTTCGGCGGCTGATGGGTCTGCGCACGTCGTATGAAAAACCGCGGTAATCAATGCCAAGCCGAGGCCAAGCATGAAACTAAACTGCCCTAATCTCGACCATCGAGAATCTTCTTGACGGTTGAAGTCAGCCTTCCCCGTTCTCTTCGAATCTCCACCGAAATATTTCAACTGATCCTCAATCCATGCGTCACGCACAAACGCCAAGCGCTTCAGCAATGGAATATCGGTCCCAAAATCAACTCCTAGCTCGGTTGTTTGAACAGCGCGTCGAATCCATTCTAGTTCGTCGCGTTGCGAGCGTAGATAGAACTCCGCAACACTCTCTCTGATATTTAATAATTTCCAATAATACTGAACCCGACACGCCTCCGCCAACGCCCGATGATCTAGATATCGCCCTTCAAGATTAGCCTTGCTTGAAATTACATACAAAAGTGTGCCAACGGCAGAGAGCATAAGTGATATCAATATAAATTCCGGCGAAAAGATCAGGTTTGAATAAATCTGAAAAATCCCAATCGAAAGTATGCCAAGAATCATCATAGCGAGAAATAGCCGATCTCTGTGGCTTTGGGCTTTCATCGAAATCGTATCTGCGGACAGATGCAGGAGTTTGGCCAAACTTGCTTTGGAAGCAACCAATCCACTGTTGACTTCCCAATCTGGCGTCACAAAGCTTGTTGTTTGATGCAATAAAGGGGACTTTCGGAGAATAGTTGCAACATTTGCATTAAAATTATTGATCGCGGTCATGACCGCTTCCCATCGACGGTCCTCACCCTGATTTGCAACCCCCGCTGGTATTGCGCTTAATATTTTCACCACGCCAACTTTCAGATTGTTGTGAGTAGTATGTGAAATTGAACGCCGCGCCTGAACATGAATCACAGGTCCTGCGTCGGGTAACGAAAGCTTCGACAGCGGCAAACCCTGTCGGAATACCCGAATCACCTCTGCTGTGCCCCCTATTCCGGACTCAGGCTTTCCATCCCACAGACCAATCAATATCTGAGACTGATTTGCGAGTTCATATCCCAATTGCCGATAACACTCGGGGCGACCTGATTGGTGGGAAAGAACCGTTACCCACACACATTGCGCCAGGAGAAGTCGAAATTCATTAACCGACTCGATACTCGAAAAGTCGGTTTCGTAGTCCCGCTCAGGTACCGGGAGAATCGCCGCAATCAGTAGACCACACTGCTGCGCGCACCTAGCAATAAGGCGGTCGGAGCCCTCTGCCAAACCGGTAACAACGATTAGTGGCGAATCGGGATACAACGTCGATAGCCGCCGGAATTCGGCACAAACACTCTGGCGGAGAACGTCCTCGTCTTCTGTTGGAAGGTCAATATGCCCAGTGGCGCCGAGCACAATCGGGGCGTAACCAGCCAAGTTTGATTTCGCAAAATGTGTCATCGCAGCAGGTCGCACCCCATCAACAACCGGCAGGCAAAATCCGAACCCCAAATTGAGCCTGATGATACTAAAAGGAAGAACCCTAAAGGGACTCAACGTTCGACAAATCCCAAATTTCCGATGACAAATACTCAGAAATTCTGCTGCGAGAGGAAGCCAACCCCCTGTCAATACTGGTTTTTCAAAAAACCTGAGCCAACAAGCTTCCAGCGAAATTCGCCTAGCAGACGAAATCAGCCCGTGTCAATACTGGTTTTTCAAAAAACCTGAGCCAACAAGCCTCCAGCGAAATTCGCCTAGCAGACGAAATCAGCCCGTGTCAATACTGGTTTTTCAAAAAACCCGTGATTCCCTTCGCGGGGTTAAACCAAAAACTCTGCCGAACTCCCCGCGACGCCTGTCGTAACCTCTAACCGCGCATCTATCCATTCACGAAGTTCGCTCACGTGGGAAATGATCCCCACTAGGCGCCCGGACTGCTGCAAATCTTTGAGGGCACGGATCGCAAAGTCCAGTGCCTCGGTATCTAAAGTGCCAAAACCCTCGTCTACGAAAATCGCATCCATGTGAATGCCGCCAGCGTATGACTGAACAACGTCTGACAAACCCAGTGCTAGCGCAAGCGAGGTCAGGAACGATTCGCCTCCGGATAGCGTTGTTACGGGCCGAACTGTGCCTGTGTACTGATCGAAAACCTCTAGGTCGAGGCCGGCGGCAACCCGTCGGTCTGCGGGGGCGGACGCCCTTCGAAGTTCGTAGCGCCCCTTGCTCATGACGCGCAATCGTACCGAGGTCGCAGCAAGCACCTCATCAAGGAGTGTTGACAGTACGTAACGCTGGAACGACATCCGTTGGCCACCCACGCCGTTTGCCAGATCAGATACGCGCTTCATCACGCCATACCGATCCTGCAGACGTTGGTACTCTGTCCTTAGCTCTCGCAAAGACTCGAGCAACCCTTCTGCAACCTTTTGAGCCGACAACGCATCCCGCACAGAATTACTAGCCCCCAGATGAGCGGCTTCGGCTTCACGGTGGGCGAGATTGAGCGCAGTCATGTCTGGGCGCTGCTGTTGGTGGACCGCCGAGCTAGCCCGTTCATGACGCTGCCTGCCAGCACTCAGGTTCGCATCGAACCGAGCAATTGCAACCTCTTCAAGGGTCAACTGCTCGTCACTCATCTGTGCTGCCGAGAAGGCTGGGAGATCGTCAAACCCCGCATCACTGAGCCTTTGATCGAGTTCACGGACAGATTGAGCGTACTGATTTGAAATACGAGAGAGCGATTCTTCCGTCGTCTGCACACGCACTCTAGCCGCGGTTAGGTTCCGCTGGGCCTCCGTAGCATGGGCGGTCGCCAAGTTGATCGCCCCCTTGATGGTGGCGATCTGAATTGCGAACTGATTTTGGGCAACTGCGAGTTGGCCTGGCTCCGACAACTCCGGCGGAATCCCGGTCGAGCGCTCATTCAGAACAGCGTGACAGTTTTGTTGGCGGACTGTGGCGGCCAGCACCGCAGAAGTCGCCTGATCCGCCTGGACCTTCACCCGGGCCAATTCATCCCGACACAGAGCTTCAGCCGCTATCAAATTTGACAGCGCAACGATCGCAGCTTGTGCGGCTTTGGATTGTGACTCCAAGAACTTCAAGGCCGCCTTAAGATCGATACTCGAGGGAACGTCATTTCCTAGCTCAATTTTCAACTCATCGATTCGGGCCCTGAGCCCCTTGAGAGTTTGAACCGCTTCGTCGTGTTGGTTTTGGGCCTGACGATGACCCGATTCTGAGTTGGCCAGTTTGCCCTCCGACACTTCGAGGTCGAGGTCTCGAACCATCGCCCCGGCATCCTGCACCTTCAGATGGGCCAAATCTGGGTGGTGTGCTGAGCCGCAAACGGGACAGGGTTGCTCAGATGACAGCACTTCGGCCAACCGCGAGGCTTGGCCCAGTACCCAAGCTCGATGTGTAGCATCTCGCTCGGCCCTAACCTTGACTTCAGCTGCCCGCGCAGTTTCAAGGGCAGTAACCCTGTTGCGGAGATCCTTTTCGGCGGACTGCGCATCTGTCTCGGCCTTGGTCAACGCTGCGACCTTAACCAACTGGGCTTGAACTTGATTTAATTGGGCCCTCAGACCCTCTGCCTGCGCCGCCTTCAATTGATGCGCCTGAACGTCTTGGATAGCCAAGTTATGACGCTCAATAGCCTGATTCAGGGCAAGGTCTATCGTCGAGCGGATCTCAGTCGATTGATTGAGTTGCGATTGGGCTGCATTGAGCTCGGCCCGGGCACTATCGAGCGCCTCGACGCGGGCCTTCAAGTCGTCCAACTGGTTGAGACGGCGTTGCAATTGCTCCAGTTCGGCATTCCGATCAAGTTGCAGCTTGAGTTGCTCCTCTGCGCGCGATGCTTCGGTAGAAGCGTCATTCGCTTCAGATCTTCGAGCATCCAGGTCCTTGGTCTCTGAGCCAACCAACTCGGCAGCCTGAGTCACGGCGGCGGCATACGCCCTGAGCGTGGCTGCCGCCCTTGCGCGTTCAAACCTGATCCGACGCTGCACTTGCGCCGCCTCTTCTTCTTGCAACGCCTTGAGCGCAATCTCAGCCTGGTCGAATTCGAGATATCGGTCAGCCAGGTGTATCGCCGCGGTGAGCCGGGCCTCCGCTTCCCGGTCAAGGCGCTGGGCCTCTAGCTCGACTCTTTGTAGATTCGTCACCGCCATGGTGAGGTCGAAAACACGCCGCTCTAATTCGGATTCATCGGACACCTGCGCCTGCTGAAGGAGAGTTTCGCGTTGAATTTGGACTCGCGAGGCTTCGGCTGCCAATTCTTGGGACTGTCGAGCGAGGCGCTCCTCGATTCGGCGATAGACCTCTGTACCAAAAAGAGCCTGCAGGATTTTTTCGCGCTCCTGCGAACTACTCTTAAGAAATTCAAAGAACTGACCCTGCGGCAGTAATATGACCTGCCTAAATTGCGCGCTCTCGAAACCCAGAAGCCCAACGACCTTTTCGCTTACTTGGCGCCAGCCAGTGGCAATTGGCTGCGCAGTCTCCCCGTCCACTCGGTGAAGTTCGGCCTTTTGTAACTGAGTCGTCTCGCCGCCGCCGCGTCGCGATGGCCGCGTTTGCTCAGGAATGCGGTGCACCCGATAGTGCTGCTCGCCAAGAGTGAATTCGAATCGAACCTCAGTTAGAGTTGATGACCCCGCATGGTGGCTTCGCATTTGATTCGATTGGCGCTCGCCACCCGAACTGTCACCAAACAACGCGAAGCAAATGGCGTCCAAAATCGTAGTCTTGCCCGCGCCGGTAGGACCGTGAATCAGAAAGAAAGATTTCTGTCCAAGCAGACTGAAATCAATAATCTGCTGCCTTGCAAAAGGCCCAAAAGCCTGCATCGCGATTTTTAGAGGCCTCATCCCCCGCGGTCCTCCGCAGCAGTTACAACGGCGTGGGCCGCGCCATTGAAAACCTCCAGAGCCGGCTCATCAATTTCCTCCGACAGCATGTCTCGATGAAATGCCCGAAAGAGATCCTCGGGACTGCGTTGACGGTGATCGCTCGCTTTGGCGGATTCAGTTCCTGCGGCGCCCAAAGTGCGTACGTATTGAAGCTCCAACACCTGGGGGTAACATTCCCTCAAACGCCCCATTGGGTCTAATACGGCATCGCGATCTGTCAGAACGGCACGCACGAAATCGTATCGAGCAGCATCGCCTGGCGCCGATGCCAGCAATTCGGCGAGGGTCCCCTTGATGATGCGCAAGTCCCGCCGAGGCACAAGCGGTACCCGGTGCACATGAACGGCTCCCCCCTGCCCCACCTCCACCAAGGACACGCTCTTGACGTGGTCCACCTCGTTAAAGGAGTACTTCAGCAACGAGCCCGAGTATTGAATACGGTCGCTGCCCACCGATTGAGGGCGGTGAAGGTGACCTAATGCGACATAGTCATAACCCTCGTAGCTAGATGCCGCCACTGAACCACTGCCTCCGACTGACAACGGCCGCTCAGATTCGCTTTCCGATCCGCCGGCAACAAATGCATGCCCTACCAGGACCCGTCGTTGCCCGTCGCCCCACTGGGCACGAAGTAAAGCCAGCATCGCTGCCGTTGCAGACTGGTGATCTCGCACCTCCTCAATGCCGCTCACCTGACGCGCGAAGGCTGGTTCTAAATATGGCAGAGGAAATAGCGCAACTTGCCCATATGCATCATCAAAAAGGACGGGAGCTAAATGCTCTAGCGTGCCGCGAAGTGCCAAACCCTGCCTCTCGGCCACTCGCCCAGCAAACCCCAAACGATCAGGGCTGTCGTGATTGCCAGCAATCACAACCACTCGGATGCCGGCGCCCAACACCAAACGAGATAAAACGTCATCCAGTAAGGACACAGCATCCGCGGGAGGTACCGCCCGATCATAGACATCGCCCGCCACTACAACAGCGTCCACACGCTCTTGTTTGGCGAGGTCTACAAGTTGATCGAGAACGTGAGCCTGATCATCAACAAGCGAGACTGAATTAAACAGGCGACCGAGGTGCCAATCGGCGGTATGAAGGAAGCGCACGACCGCCTTTCGCTATGGTGTGATCAGTTCTTTCATTTCGTCCTCAGATAGGACTGGAATTCCCAATTGCCTCGCTTTCTGAGCCTTGCTGCTCGTCGACTGCGGGTCTGCCAAAACGAGATAATCCAGGCCCGCAACAACGTCATCCACCAGTGAAATCCCAACAGCAGCAAGTGCACTTTCATAGTCATGCTTGCGCAGACCACTCGGTAATTTTCCGCTGATGCAAAGCTTTTTTGTGGCACCGTCTGAGTGTGCCTCGACAACTGCTTTCTTCTCTTTAGGCGCCGGAGGTTTGGCTGCCCGTGCAGGCGCAACCGGTGCGGACGAGCCTCCATTCACTTCGTGGTAACCCCCACGAAGCTTTTCAGTAATCAGTTTTTCGGCAGCAGTCTCGGCAGCCTCGCCATCACTAAAGACCTTAACCTGCTCTTGACCGTTCGAACCAATACGGCCGTAACGGGTATGGGTCGAATCGCCCTCGACCCGAATCTCCCAAAACTTTGATGACTTCTCATCGACCAATTCGAAGCGTCTGGCTGTCATAACAACTCCACTGGGTTGAGTTTTTTTAGGGCTAAGTTTCTTTGTGACGGTAGCTGGATTCAAGTCGCTTCGAACGCGCAAGAACGTCGGGAAACGAGGTACACCCCGGTCGGTAAGTTCCTGATATCGATAAGTAATCAACGAACCAATCGAGGGAGGACGCTCACGCTCGGCATCGCTAAATCCTGTGCCCACCGAGAATCTCTTTCCGTCCGGCATCTCCACCAACAAGGCACCCAACCGACCAGCATGCTTGCCCTCGCCAGGCAGTTGCTCAACCACCCGCGCCTCGGCATCCAAGAAAGTCTTCACCTTGTAAAGCGTCGTTGAGCGACCGACGTCATACTGAGAACGCGGTTGGCGCAGCATGAGGCCCTCGCCGCCCATCTTCACCACCCGATCGAGTTCTGACTGAAGGTGATCAAGGCCGGCGCACTGGGCCTGCTCAAGTACTCGAACGTAAGAATCGGGGCTTAGACCCTTGCCGAGAATTCGCACCAATTCGCGTTGGCGCTCCTCAAAAGGCAAGCCAAGCGCAGGCGCATCGAAAACCACGTACGTAATTTCTTTCCAGTGATCGCTCGCATCATGGCGCCTTACGATGCTGACGGTGCGCTGGAACATTTGTCGGTCAAGCCATAGCTCGCCGTCGAGTGGGATTTCAGGCAGACCCTCAATGAACCAAGCTGGCGCGCGGTACTCATTACCTTGGCGCGAGAGAAACCTGCAGCCATCCCAATAAGCGCGTACGCCATCGAGTTTTTCACTCATCCACCACCCACTCAGATCGGTGAGATGGTCCCAGGGGTGGGCCAACAACAGCGGGGGCTCTTTGCCTGACTCTTCGCCCTCGGCGTCACTATTCAGCGCTTTTTGGTCAACTTTCCCGGTACCGCTTTGCACCTCGCCGATTCGTTGCGCCTCGGCGGCAATGCCTCTTAATCGCCCAAGATGTTTGCAGGTGCGATTCTCAATCGGAATCGATTGATTGCGCCAGGCAGGGCAACTGCAGCTATAGACCCCACCGACGTTTCGAAGCACATATGGCTTAGAGCCGGACCCCTTGATTTCGGCGAACTCGCCGTCCTTTAAATCGGGCATGGGGTCAATGTTCCTCCCAGCCCTTCTTGACGTTCTCCTCAACAAGCTTGGCGGCGATCGTCTCAGCCAACTCCAAGGTCGGTGCTGTACGAACCTCGCGCTCCAATGGCGTACCGCGCCCAGCCGAATAGTCAGTCCAATGCACCACATACGCGGGGAAGCTCGAGTCGACTTCCGACTTATGTGTCCTCCAAACAAGTAGCTTTCTAACGGCGACCTTACCCTTGGTTGTCTTTGTCCAAACGCGCCGAGTCACCATTTCGGATAACGGCATTTGTAGCGCCTGCGTAGCCATCGCTGCCTCGCCAACGATACAACGTTCTAGAACTTGCGAAAAACGGGTATCAACCGTACCCGGCGTCTTGTCGTCACGCATCCGCACCAAAACGGGGTGCAGCCAACTGGCTGTAGGCATTTGCACGAGGGGTTTCCAGCCATTTCCGGGGCTGTAATCGAGCACCATCGAACGAATGGCGCGGCCGTCGCTCGATTCCGATTGAAGATCGGTTACGTTGACTTCAGCCACAAGCACTGGCTCAACAAATGAATACAGATCGCCGGAACTGCTTGGGCATCGGAAAGAACTTTCACAAGCCAAGTCCGAAAGCTGTGACATGAGTTTTCGACGGTCATCGTCAGTCCCCAGATTTCCGCAGAAACCAGCGATTTGAGTACGACCGTCATCACGGGTCAGTCCCATCAAGAGACTCCTCACCGCCTTCGGATCCTCTGAGCGGCGAGTAAAGCCAAGCACGACTGCGTCGATCGTGAATTCCGGCTTGATCTTGTATACGGCGCCTTGAGAAGAGCGAACTACAAGGCCCTCAGCCTTGCCACCATCGACGAATTCAGCAAACAGCGCCGGCAATCCGAAAGGGCCATCGACCACCTCAGTCTTTACGACCTTTGCACGTTTACCTGAAGCAAAAAGCCCCGAAATCGCATCTAAACGCTGGGCATAGGGACAAATAAGCGGTGCATCGGCGAGGAGACCATCAACAAGGTCAAAAGCTAGGAACCCAAGCCTCTCGACTGGCGCCTGAGAACCACCCGCCAAGGCTGCAGCGACATCACCCACACGGGGACGGCCTTTTCCTGATGAAGCCGCGAACAACTCCCCTGCGATAACAGCGCGACTGCCAAGCTTTTGCGCTGCGGTGCGGGCCTCTGCCAACACCGGGACGTCCCCACTCATTGCTTTACCGTTTGCGGTAACGAGTGTCGCTCCACCTTGATCGAGAACGAGAAACCAGAGCTCGCCATCCACCTTGGGCGAAACATGGAACGGTGCTCCCAAAACACCGGTAGCGATCTCGCTCGGTTTAACAGACCGATACATGCTGGCAACGCGCCGGCGATAGTTCGTTAGTTGGGCAAGAAGGCCCTCGTCTTCGACTGAGCCCTCACCGTGCCAAAAGCCTCTCCCCAGTAGAGTCGGATTCTTGAGGTTCACGTCAGGCCTCCTTTGGCGCCGGCCGCTTGAGTTCCATATCGCTTAGATGGAGCATCAACTGATACCGGTCGCCATCCACCCGACCTTCCAGAAAGCCTCGGCACGGGCGCCCGTTCGCTTGAAAAACAAGTGGCTCAGCACCCTTAGCGCCACCACCAACCAACATGACTGACTTGTCCTTTGCGAGTTCCGTCGCAATCGCATGTAGGAAGTCGTATGTCACGCCATCGACATGCATCACCTGGAGGCTGCGGCGAAATACAAAACGGCGAACGGCATCGACGATCGGAAACTTGCGACCAGTCCAGCGCACGGGATGCTCGTCGTCAACATTGGCATCGAGATCAACCGGCGCGCGTCGTTCCTTTTCGGAACCATCGGCCAGAGTGATCACTTCCACGACCGATGGGGGGCAGTGCAAAAATTCGCCCCCGGCCGTCAGATAAACCGTGTTGGTCTCGCCAATCGTGCGGCCCACGTGCTCGAGGTCGACTTCGGGATCGCCATCGATCAACTGCTGCGAATAGTCTTCACCTAGTTTCGCCCCCAGGGACTCACCCCGGCACCCTTCAGTTGAGGCTAAGTAGCGCCGAAAACCCACCGTATAGCCAGGCAAACCCATAACGATTTCGGGTTCCCTGGCGGGCGTCGCCACTTGAACCATACCGTCTCGCCCCGCCGCATTCGTTATTCGTATCGTAGATGCCATGGCAAAGATTCCGGACTCTTTGGCACTCAGAACATTTCGAAGTCGAGGTCATCCGAGGTCTCCTCGGGATTCGCCGCCAACTCAACCCGCCCGGGCTCGCTCCAAATCGGCAGCATTGGCGTACCGACGAGGCAAAAGTACCCGTCTGCATTCTTGATCAGAAATGCGGTCTCCAGATGAAAATCAGAACCATAGTTGAAACCAAAACGAAACACTTCGCCAGCACCTAAACGAGCATCGAGCGCACCGTCGACGCCAATTGCCTCCAGCAGATAGATTGCGTCCGTCGTGTAACGAAGCAATTCCGATGGATCAACGGCGACAGCCGTCTGGCAAACACCGAGAGTGGATGGCCGAAGTTCAAGCACATTGCCATCCACGTCCAACCCCGAAAGCTGTGATCGCTGAAGCCAACGCCCATCCTCATCGAAATACCCCTGCGCAGTCATCCCACTCTGGAGTAGATAAAGACCATCGGTGGTCAGGGACGCCTTAATACAGGTCTGGCCGCTTTGATCGAGCGGAATTCGCTTGCGGGCTCCGTAAAGTCGGGCCCGATCAAGCTTCGCAAGGTCGAAACTCGACTGCGCACCCTCAAATTCTAGAACGATAGGTTTAGCCACAATGCGTTTTGATGATTCTTACTGCATTTATTATGACTCAAACTGGGCCCATGGCAAGTTGCCTGAAACCATCAAGCCTGCCTCGGGCCGCTGCCGCCACGTCAGGGTCGGAGTCCTCGGCCAAAAACTCTAAGTTGCTCCTACTTGAATCATGGTGGAGAGCGGCTCCAAAACGGACCAACCAGTCGGGAGAGCGCGATGCTCTTGTAAGAACCCCGTTGTCAACATCTCTCGGCAAGAGACCGAGAATAACGATAGCTCTAGTAAAATCAGAATCCGTTATGTCTTCTGGTTCCCATGTATTGGGCTGCGATGAAACATGTGCATGATAAGCATTTACTAGCCACGAGACCTGCTGTCTTAAAACCGCCGCCGGCAGTAGATTCGCTTTTACAAGGCCCGAATACAACACCGGATTAGGGTCGCTCGCAAGCCGGTCAATGATGGCAGATGGAACTCTGGCAGTTTTCAGAAGTTTGTGCTTTATCTCGGCAATACAACTCACGCCCCTGAATCTTGGCGCCCATTCTTTCTTCTCAGCTTCAAGCTTGCGAAAGAGAAATTCACGCAACCCGTCTGTAGCGCTCGGATTCAGTAAAACGGCATACCTAACTTCAGCAAAGACACGCGAACCATCCCGAAAGTCCATATACTTGCGGCGATCATTGGCAAGTTCATAAAGTACACCGGGAGAAGTTCTCGGATTCAGGGCAACCGCTTTTCGCACCTTCTCGTCATTATCCCAAGCAAGTCCCTCGAGAATACGCGATGTTGCGTTAAGATTCTTTGCGACGCCCTCACGAATCTGCCAATTTGATGATGACGCATGAATTTCGAGTAAGTGAACTGGCATACTCCGATTTTCCGCAACGCAATATGGCACATGATTCATAAGAATCTCGAGTAATGCAACGGGTGCCGAAGGATTTTGTGCGACGGCGAGCGCCACCAGGCTCTCTACGGCGTAGTTTCGGGTCGGATTATTCAAACTAAAGGCGATCGATTCGTTACATAGGGCAACGATAAGATCCGTGGGGGAATTGGGGTTCCCCGCGAGTTCCAACGGGTTACGGGGCGTCATCGCCCCCAGACAATCAAGTACCTCCTTGGGTGAATTTGGATTTCCAGCTAACCGCTCACGCACACCAAAAGTATCATCGGTAAGGACCGATAACGACGAAACTGGGGTATTGCGGTTCCCCGCAACCTCCCTGCGCACGCCTTCGTCGGGATCGCTGCTGAGAATGTGTAGCGCCGCGCTAGAAGTCTGGGGGTTTTTCGCCAACGATTGTCGAACGAACGAATCCTGATGTGAAACAAGAATATCCAGTAGGGCACCGGGAACCAAAGGATTCGATGCCACTCGGTAACAAATATAGCTGTCACCATCACCCACTATATCAAGGAGCACTTTAAATGGATCAAATGCCTCGAAATCATTATTTACATCGATCAATTTTTTGTGAGTGCCAAAGAGGCAAAGCAAAGAAATTCCCAAATAAGTACGGCAGACCGATTCAAAATCTACAGTCCGACCCCATAGAGGGTCGGAAATTCTAAGATGAATTGAATCTTTGGCGTGTACATCCTGCTCGCGATCGAATCGCAAAGAAATTTCGCTAAGAACACGAGCACGATCAATCGCAAGGTAACTCGTTGGGCGCTCCCTTGAAAGCGTACTTTTCATCAGCGCGCGGACAACCGGGTGAGGGTCCCGTAATAGAATCTGAGCCGTCGCAACGGGCGTCGCGCGATTACGTGCCACTGCCGCACGCAACAACCAATCCGGAGAAGACGCAGCCCTAGCGATGCGAGAAGGTTCGAGGTAGGGTCCAGAAAACAGGGCGAGCAACCTTGCCAAGGGGCGCTTTGAAAGTAGCGAAGCATTCGGATTGGAACCCGAAAAATACAAAACATCGCTGCGCTCAAGGGCAGACATTTCCACGCCCGACGCGGTCTCCATTCGGCGCATAAATGATGCTTCACTGCGTCGATCGCCCTGCAATAGACGGTCGATCGCTTCTGCACGAATCTCCGAAGTGGCAGTTACGTTTGCTGCTACCTCTGCCAAGACTCCGTAAGCTGGTTCCTTCGCAAGCATCTCAAGAACTGTCGCCGGCGCGCCTCGATTACCCGCTGCATATTTGCGATGTCGAATAAATGGACTTTTTGCTTTTAATTGAAAAAATCTTTCCAAACTTCTTTGCAGTTTTTCCGGTGCGTTCGGATGATTAGCAATCGAGAGCCGCAACGCAACCCTCGCATCTCTCGCGAGTAATGATAGAACCTCTGGCGAGGTACCCATATTCCGAAGCAGCGCTTCCTGTACCCATCCGTTCGTTTCCGTTCCAAGCACCTTGCGAGCTTCTAGCGAAGGATTAGAGTTGAATGCAACCCCACGACGAATCCAAACGTCTTGATCTGTCACCAATTCCTGCAGGAAGTAATCCGGCACAAAAGGGTTTTCGGCTAAGCCAGCGCGTACGGCCTCGCTCTTAGCGCCGAATGAGTTAATCAGATATTTTATCGTTTCAAGGGAAGTATTCGGATTCGCAGCAACTCGCGACTGCACGAATTCGAGCGAAGACAAACCGAGCGCGTCCAGAATATCTTGTGGAGCCGTTGGGTTTAAAGCGATCCCAAAGCTTACGAGGGGGTGTAAATCCCGTGATAAGACCTTCAGAAAATCCCTAGGCAATCTTGAATTACTTGCCGAAGCAGCTCGAACCTCTGCGTTAGCATCACCTGTCAAGGTTACCAATAATCCAATCGGTACGTTTGGGTTTGCAGAAACTGCCGCACGGGTGCTTAGGTAACATGCTTGAAGCTTGTCGACTACTGAACTTCGATTTTGCAGATTATTCGATGAGCAAAGGGCTCCCCCCGAAGCTATCCATGGCTTACCATTCAAAACCCCTCTCAAATTCATGTCCCACAGATAACACCACTCACCGTCGGCAAAGACGAGTTCCAAGTGACGATCAAGCGGATCCTCATTTGACAGAGCTTCCAGAATTGAATCTGGACACTTTGGATTTGTCGCGACACTAATTCGTACTGACAGATCCGAATCAGTTGCGAGCTTTTCTAGCAATGTGCCACAAGCAACTGGATTTCTTGCAACGGCTGCACGTATAACTTCGTTTGGATCCGAAGCTAGTTTTTCAAGCATCGCAAACGGCGCGTACGGCGACAATGCGAGGCGCAGAAGTCCGAGGAGCGGCGGCGAAGCAAATTTACTGCCCTTTAGATTATCCCAAACAGAGTATTTCGAGACTCTCAGAGGTTTGCCCTCGAACCCTGCCAGGGCACTTATTGCCAAAAAAGGCCAGTGGGGCAAGCCAATCTCTCTCTCGTCAGGGAACACGGATCCGATACGTTCCACGACAGCATCAACCAAGGCAAGTTCTGCTTGATTCGCTGACATATCGTCAAGCGTTCTCGCTACCGAGGCGTCACGAACTGCGATTGATACGCTCTTCTTAAGGCAACTCAAAATTTCAGGCGAGGCTTCCGAGTTCATCGCAACCGCCAATTGCTCTTGCTCGCTGCCATGCGCAGCGGCCCAGGTCATGAAACTCGCCGGACAGTCTGCTCGCTTGAGAACATTCTTCAGCACCCCACCGCCGATCTCAAACATCAGGTTTGGGTCTTCCAGCAGCAACCAGTCAAAGGCCGGATTCTTAAAGAAATCTCCTGGAAACTGCGGGGCGAGTCTCAGCAATACCGCCTTCGAAGCGCTGGGATGAACCGCCACGGCCTTGCGTGTAGCGCGATCATTACTGTGCGATAGCTGTTCTAGTAACTCTGCCGGAGCCGACGCATGTTTCGCGAGCAAGCGATCGACACTGTCCGCGCGTCCGGCCAAATCCATGAGCTGTGCGGCCGTGGTCTCTGGATTACGCGCTCGTGCGGTTAATTCCTTTAGTTCCATCACCAACACCTGCATTGACTCTAAAAGTTAATATTTTCGTCACTGTCGCTAACCGCAGGCTCGATGCCAACCCGCCGAGCTTTGCCGAAAGGGATCGAATTTCAATTAGCTCTCAATCTTGCAAAGGCACATTGCCTAACTGACTCAACCGGGTCCTCAAGCAGCATCTTGAGTAGGCTATGGTCGATTTCCCTCGCATAGGTCGCAGCTGCTCTTTCCAACCAGTCATTGGACTTGCATGCCCTTGCAATGGCACGCTTGTCTTCTTCAGCTGGCATCACCTCAAGGATTCGAAATGCATGTCGAAACTCGTCATCCGTTACCGACTCTGGTGCAAGCGCCTGTGGTCGATCTAGCCCCTCTTCTATAAAATCAAACCATGCCTTCAACACAGCCATATCAGGAGCATTACGAGATTCCTTCTGGAGGGCGATTGCAACATCCAACAACCCACGAGCGCTTGGGAACGAGGGTGCAGGAACAGGCTTGGGCCATTCGCTCCAGCGAACCAACTCGTTAGCGCATTCTTGCCAGAATCTCCCCCCCAAGACGTTCATAAAAGAATCGAAAAGCTCGGTCGACCTCGATAACTTCTTTGCTACACGCAGACGGGCTTCATCGTCGTGATCTGCTGAAAACTTCATCAAAAGCTCGATCGGCGTGGAAGGGTTCTCGGTAACTGCTCGGCGAACATATTTGTCAGAATCTTTCGCAAGCTTAGCCAACGCATGAATTGGGGTAGATGAATTACCGGCAACGCCTACTCGGACCTCTCTAGACGAATCTTCCGAAAGCTTGGCCGCCGCGGCAGGCGGAGTTGACGGGTTTACGGCAACAGCACTCCGAACCCATTCGTTCGAGTGTTCCGAAAGCTTGGCCAATAACCTCGCCGGGGTAGAAGGATTCTCGGCAACCCGTCCCCGGACAGAAGTGTCCGAATCTTCAGCAAGTCTGACCAGCACATCAACTAGAGTGGACGGGTTTCCGGCAACGCCTCGTCGAACATCTCCAGACGAATCTTGGGCAAGATTAACCAGCACATCAACCGGGGTATTGGGGTTTACGGCAATCTTGGCCAACAATTTAGGCGGGATCGAAGGGTTGGCGGCAACTGCGCGCCGCACACCCTGTTCCCAATGGACGGAGAGCATTTCCAGCACATCAACCGCGGTGGAGGGGGCTCCGGCAACTTTGGCCAACAAATCAGGCAGGGCGGATGCGTTTCCAGCAACTGCTCGCCGAACGTCCGGCTCCAAATCTTCCACGAGGTTGGACAACACATCAGGCGGAGTCACAGGATTTCTGGCAACAACTTCCCTGATAATCCGGCACGAATCCTGAGCAAGCTTAACCAGGACATCCGCGGGAGTGGAGGGGTTCCCGGCCACTGCACCCCGGATTTCACTCGCTGAATCTTCCGCGAACTCGGACAACACGTTAGGGGGAGTGGAAGG